>JAAHTG010001735.1_pt1 | contig 13989 bp, 31 predicted proteins | sample 6116081 | NCBI WGS metagenome assembly JAAHTG01 (sample SAMN13939989, study PRJNA603662) | sponge metagenome | isolation source: marine sponge | host: Mycale hentscheli | place: New Zealand | collected 2005 | reverse complement strand
TTACGAACCCGATGAAACTTTTAAATATTCGGAGGTTAATATATTTTTATTTTTTATACAAATTCAATACAGATGGTAGGTATTTTTAAAGTTATTGGAAGTTTATTAGGTATTGGAAAAGATGCTTTAGAAAATAAAGCTAAATTAAAGCGTTTAAAACAAGAGCAAGAATTTTCTATACTAGAGGCTCAAACAAAAGCCAATGTTGATAGAATACTATCTAATACAGATAGTGATAATCAAATAGATTTAATTACTGCTCAACAAAAGAATAATACATTTAAAGATGAGGTTGTTACTTATTTATTTTTAGTGCCAGTATTTATTGCTACAATCACACCTTTTATAATAGCTTTTCAAGAAAACAATTTTATTAACCTATCGCAAGACATAGGTATTTCTTATGAAAATTTAGACTGCTTACCAACTTGGTATAAGTATGTTTTAGGTGCAATTATTATAGATGTATTAGGTTTTAGAAGTTTTGCGAGAAAAATTGTAGATAAATATTTAAAATAATTTTTTATTTTAAAAATAAATATATAACTTTGTAATTTATTATTACTACAAATATTAATCTTTATTGATTTATTCATACATAAAATTATATATAAATATAAAAACATAAAATTATATTATAATTAAAAATAAATATAAGTGTTTTGGGAACTTTATAATTAAAAAAAATATGTTGTTAATAAATAGGATCATATAATTGTTTTATAATTTGTATCTTTGAATATAGATATTAATACCCATTAATATATCTTGTCTTTTTTTGTTTTATTACTACTTTTATCATTAAAAGAGTTGGAATTTATTTTCTGACTCTTTTTTTTTAACAAAACTTTAACATTTTTTTTTGTTCAAATAGTTCTATACTTTTATACTTTTGTTGCATAGTTAGAAACTAATCTAATTATTAAAGATAAAATATTATGAAACAATTATTAGAAGTATTAAAACAAATAGATGACGATTTCTACAAAGGTATTTATACATTTGGGGAAAAATACGATCTTATTAAAGATATTAATGAAGTGTTAACAAACAAAAAATTTATATAAATTATGGAACAATCAAACTGTTGCGGAGCAAGTAGATTATGGGAAACCGATATTTGCAAACTATGCAAAGAACACGCTGAATTTTCTGACTGGGAACAATTAGAAAATAATCAAGACGAAGATGAAGAATCATTTAATAATAGAGTTAAAAAATTTTGGAAAGAATGGAAATTAATCAAAAGATAAATCAAGCAGCTTGGGATAAATTAAAGCTGCAAATTGAATATCATATGGAGCAAGATCCAAACCTAACTGATGTTAAAATAAACTATCAATTAAAGATACCAACTTATGGTACAAGAAACTACTTAAATTTAAGTGCAAAAATAAATGATTAAATATGTTTGACTTAATAGCAATAGCAATAGGTTTTTTTCTGATTGGTTTATTTGTAGGAATAGACATCGGATTAAAAGATAAATTAAAATAATTTTATTATATTTACAATTCTAAACAAAAACAAAATGAACAAATTAAGACAAATTCAAAGCGAATTAAAAGCACCAAAGAACCAAAGAAATAACTTTGGTAAGTACAATTACAGAAGTTGTGAAGATATTTTAGAAGCAGTTAAACCGCTTTTAAGCAAATACGAATGTACTTTAACAATATCAGACGAAATTAAAGAAGTAGCTGGAATAACATTTGTTGAAGCAATTGCAATTATATCTGATGGCGAAAATCAAGTTCACGTTAAAGCACAAGCTGGAATAGATATAAATCGTAAAGGAATGGACATTGCACAATCATTTGGTAGTTCATCTTCTTATGCGAGAAAGTACGCTTTAAACGGATTGTTTTTAATAGATGATACTAAAGATGCTGACAGTACAAATACTCACGGAAAAGATACGAAAACACAATCAGCAGAAAAGGATTGGTTAAACGAAAACACACCAGAATTTAAAAAAGTACAAACCTATTTAAAGAATGGTGGTAATATTAAAAACGTAGAATCTAAATATAGAATTTCAAAGAAAACAAAAGAAGCATTAAATAAATAAATATGAATGATATTCAATTAAAGAAAACAAAAAAAGACCATTACAGATTAATTATAAACGGAGTTGATGTAACTGGAGAACAAGAAAGAAGTGTTTTTAGACACATTATACAAACTATTGATCACGGAATAGACAATTAAAAATAAACCATTTAAAACCAAAATTATGAGTGCATTAATCAATTTAAGTATCAACCTTGACAACTTACCAAAAGAGAAATTTGTAAAAGGTAAAAAAGGAACGTATTACAATTTTACAGTATCTGTAAATGATGATACAAATGCCTATGGGCAAAACGCTTCAGCATTTGATTCTCAAAGCAAAGAACAAAGAGAAGCAAAACAACCAAAAACTTATATCGGAAATGGTCAAGTAATTTGGACTGATGGAACTTGTGTAAAAGCAGAGCGACAAGAAGAAGCACCAGCAAAACAAGCGGTAGCAACAAATGACTTACCATTTTAATTAAACTTAATAAGGGGTGTTAATAGCATCCCTTTTTTTATTCTATGTGGCACTACAAAGGAAAACAAATAAAAAGTAGAACTGATCTACCATTAAAAGCAGTTGGGTTTGTTTACAAGATAACAAATAACAAAACTGACAAATGTTACATTGGTAAAAAGATACTCCTTAATAAACGTACAAAACCGCCTTTAAAAGGATTTAAAAGAAAGCGTGTTGTATATCTTGAAAGCAATTGGTTGAAATATACTGGAAGCAATATACACACTAAAATTTGGGGAATTGAAGATTGTTACCGAGAAATAATGTACATTTGTTATAATCGTACTATGATGACGTATTACGAAACAATGTTACAATTTAAAGAAAACGTTTTAGAAACTGATAAATTTTTAAACGATAATATACTTGGTAAATTTTATAAAACAAAAATACAAAAATATATAAATGACGAACAAAACAAAATCGAATGACGATAAAGAGATAACAAGAATGCTAATGATGCAGCTTGAGGAAGAAGCAAGTATCGATGTTGAAGAGGTTATTAAATATCCACCAGTAGCAATAAGCTGTGGAATATATCAAGACAGAAATTTTGACGGTAGTTACACAGAATATGAAATTCCAATCGGTACGGATGGCAACTTTTCTTTTGTGCAAGCTTTTCCAAAAGTGGGTAAAAGTTTTTTTATGAGTTTACTTGTATCAGCTTACCAAAGTGGTTCAAATGATTATACTGGTAAAATAAAAGGTCACAGAAGAGGACGTAAGATAATTCATTTTGATACAGAACAAGGGCGATTTCACGTTAGTAAATTAGCAAGACGTCCATTGGTAATGAATAAACTGCAAAATGATGATAACTACCATATTTATGCAATGCGTGAATTTGGTTGGCAAAGTAAAATTGATTTTATTGAACATATTTTATTTAATAAATTTGAAAACGAAAAAATAGGTTTAGTAATTATTGATGGGTGTGCTGATTTATGTTCTGATGTAAATAATATGGAACAAGCAAACAATGTAGCAGAAAAACTATTGCAATGGTCTGGAAAGCTAAATTGTCATTTAACAACTATAATCCATCAAAACTTTGGAAGCGACAAGCCAAGCGGTAATTTAGGATCAGCACTTGAGAAAAAAGCAGAAACACAAATAAAGTTAGAAAAAAACAATGCAAATAAAGGATGGATAACTGTTGAATGCAAAAGAAGCAGAAATAGACAGTTTGAAACTTTTAGCTTTCAAATAAATGAAAACGAATTACCTGAATTTATTAATAATGATTATACCTTTTAAATAATTTTATTATATTAGTAAAATAAAACAAAATAAAAATGAATATTTTAGATAGAGCAAATAAAATAGTAAATGAAAGATCTGAAGAAAAAACAAGAATGTACGGGGACTTTCACGAGTGTATGCAAAAAACAGCTGATATAGCTTCATTAATGAGCAATAAAGAAATAAACATAAAAGATGCTTATAATGTTTTAATAGCTCTTAAATTAGCAAGACAGTCAAATGCACATAAAGAAGATAATTTATTAGATGCAGTGGCTTACATAGGATCACTTAATAATTTATTAGAAAATGAGTAAACTAGAAATTAAATATAAAAAAATATTAAAAAATGCTTTTAACAAAGGCATATATAGAAATGATAGAACTGGAGTTGGTAGTTATTCATTGTTTAATCAATTATTATCTTGGAAAGTGACAAAAAAGTTTCCAATGATTACTGGAAGAAAAATGTATCAAAATGTTTTTAATACAGAATTTGATTGGTTTATTAATGGGGAAACAAACATTAAAAGGTTTAAAGAAAACAATGTTAAAATATGGAATGAGTGGGCTGATGAAAATGGGGATTTAGGACCTGTTTATGGACATCAATTAAGAAACTTTAATAGTATAGGTATTGATCAATTAAATAATGTAATACAATCTATTAAAAACGACCCAGATTCAAGAAGGCATATAATATCTTTATGGAATCCACAACAATTAAAAGATATGGCATTACCTCCTTGCTATTTATATTTTCAGTTTTTTATTGATAATAATAAATTAAATATGTTTGTTGTTCAAAGATCCGGAGATTTATTTTTAGGAATACCTTATGATATTGCTTTGTTTTCAAAATTGTTATTATATATTGCAGACGAAACAAACAAGATAGCAAACAAAATTGATTTACAAATAGTTGATGCTCATATTTACAAGAATCAATTAAAATCAGTAAAAGAATATTTAAACACAAAATCTTATGATATGCCTACGTTTACGTATATAAATAAAAAATTAAGTATTATAGATTATAAATTTGATAAAAAAATTACTTGCGAAGTTGCAGTTTAATTAAATAAATAAAAAATGTATTACGTATATTATATCAAGGGGAAAAAAATAGGTTGCACAAAAAATTTAAAAAAAAGAGTAGAACAAGAACAAGGGTACAAAGATTATTCTATTTTATTTGAAAGTGAAGATATTAAAAAAGCATCAAATGCTGAAAGATATTTTCAAGAGCAATTTGGGTATAAGGTAGATACAAATACAAAAGAAGAATTAATTAATAATAATAAAAAAACAAATAAAACAAAAAAAATGATTAAAAAAACAAATCACACAGTTACGTGTAAAGTTCCAAAAGAAAAAATTACAAAAGAATTTTTATTAGATATTAATGTAATATACAATATTAACGGCACTGATATTATTATAAACGAAGAGCTTGCTGAATGGATGCTTAAAAATTTAAAAAAATCACAGTTTAATGATGAAAGATTTATTTATAATCAGTCATTAGTAAATGCTTATGAATTTATTATAGAAAATAATGAGCTAAAAAATAAAAGTAATTTTGATAATATTAGAGATTGGGCAAAAAATAAAGGTATATTTGATAAAGGTGACTCAAAAACTCAATATGTTAAATTACAAGAAGAAGCTGGAGAATTAGCAAAAGCGTTGCTTAATAATGATAAACCAGAAATAATAGATGCAATTGGAGATATTGTGGTCGTATTAACTAATTTAGCTCATTTAGAGGGACTAAAAATAGAAGATTGTATACAATCAGCTTATGACGTAATAAAGTCAAGACAAGGTAAAATGATTAATGGAACTTTTGTAAAAAACAAATAATGGAAATTAAATTATTAAACGAAGAAGTATTTAATAAAAATGATATTTTAAATAAGATGATGGACGATTCATTTTATTATGGATTTCTAGGTAAAAACGCTTTGTCTAGTTCAAGTTGCAAAAGTTTAATGGAAGGTCCAGAGGCTTACGTTAAAATGTTAAACAAGCCAGCAAAAGAAAAAGAACCTCAACCATTTAGAGACGGTAGATTAACACACCTATTATCTTTAGAGACACATAGGATTGATGAGTTAACTATTAATGATAGTACAAAAGGAAGCAAATTATATAAGTTAGCGGTTGATGAACAATTACCTCAAACTGTTTACACAAGAGCGGAATTAAATAGATGTAAATCAATAGCAGATGCTGTATTAGAAAACGATGAGTTTAGAGAACTGGTAAGGTTTGCTGATTTTGAAAAGCCAGAAATTGGTTACTATAACAATTTGCCTTTTAGGGGTAAAGCTGACATTTGTTTGCCGGGAATTGTAGTAGATTTAAAAACAACAAGTGATATTGATAGTTTTGAAGAAGCAGCTTTGCATTGGAATTACGATTTGCAAGCAGCTCTTTATTTAAAACTTTTTAATAGTTTTGAGTTTAAGTATGTTGTTGTAGATAAAAAAACATTAGAAGTTAAATTTTTTACTTTTAACAATGAATTTATAGAAAGTGGATTTAATAAATTAAACTTAGCTACTGAAAATTATAATAAGTATTTAGAAAACAAAGATTTTTATGATTTAAATTTATAATTATGAATGATAAATTACAATGTAATCAATTACATAGAATTGCATATAGAAGCTGTTTAGACAACTATTTTACAAGTAGAGATAGAAATGACATCTACGAATACTGGTTAGAATTAATGGAAGCTAAACGAAGCTGTGAAGCATTAGGTGTACAAAAAGCATTAGAGTTTATTGAACTATGGGAAAATGTAGATGGCAAAAATTAAAAAGAAACTGAAACCATTTAAAAACTGCAACTATAAAGCGCAGTTGTATTGTTTTAAAAAAGGTTTTGAAATATATCCAAAGTTGTTTGGCAATAAATATAAAGTATGGTATTCAAGAGGAGGATCTGGTCAATACTATATGAAAGGTAAAGAATTTGATGCTCAAGAAGCATACCAATCAATATGGGACTTGTATACTAAAATTTACAATTACGATAAAAATAAATTATAAGAGATAGCAATAGCTATCTTTTTTTTGCTTAAATGCTAAAGTTATGTTAAAATTTGTAAATAAATAGTTGATAAACTAAAAAGAGGTTGTATCTTTGAAGGGTAGTTAGGAAATAACCGCTACATTAAAAGACAAAATATTATGAAAAGCGTAAAAATGACATCATCAGAAGCAGTAGAATTAATTTCAATGTTAAACAATAAAGTATATTCACTAAAAGAAGATATTAATAACGCACACACACTTTGGAATATGGATGAAGAACACGAAGAAGTTAATAAATACGAAACATTAATAAATAAGTTAGATGCAACTTTTTGGGATAAAAACGGAGAATTAATTTAATAAATAACAAAGGGGGTGTAAAAACCCCCAAATAAAACAAAACAAGATGAAATTAAGTACAGCAGCAAGATTAGGTAAACAAACACAAAAGATTAGTATTGCATCAGTAGCAATTGTATTATGTTACTTTGTAGCAAGAACAATATTTAGTTTAACATTTAACATATAAGCAATGATAAAGAAGATATTTAACAAATTGATTAATATAGTGTATCACTTGTTTATGGCATTAACAGCTATGTTTTTAATATTTTGGGTTGTAGTAATGATAATAACAATATTTAAGTAATGGAAGAAAGATTTGAAAGAATACAATATTTAATTGGTAGAACAGAAAACACATATTTAAAAAACGAATTAAAACTTTTAGAGTTTGATATTGAGTTAGAAATACAAAAAGCAAAAAATTATGGATACTAAACTAAAAAACATTATTAAAATAATTGAACCAGAATTTGAATCAGAAGATAGCTGGTACAATGAGCAACTGCCAAACGAAGTAAGTTTGTTTTTAGATACTGATGAATATTTAATTGATTTACATTTAAAGGATGATGTACTGCATACCAACATTTGGATTGAAGAAGAAGAGTATCAACTAACAGAAGAAGATGCAGATTTTATTTACAAGCATTTAAACAAATTACTTGACGATGAAATAGAATTAACAAAGAGATATTATAACGAAGAAAAATACGAACAAAACAGATATTAAATTATGAAATTATCAGAAAAACAATTAGAACAAATAAGCGGTGCAATAATAACATCGTTTGTTAACTTACACTTTTTAGAAGAAGCAAAAGCATCTGGATTATTTAGGCATCAAACAAAGAATCACGTAAACAGAGTGATCAATGATTTGATTGAAATAGAAACAAATTACTTTGCAAAGGTTGAAGAAGTAGATGACAAAGATTTAGGAGATAAATTAGTAGCAAACAAATTAGAGTTTGTTAAATGGATTCTAAACAAGTTTACATTTAATGACTTTACAAAGATTCAAGAGATATGCATTGCTTACGAAACAGATAAACAAAAGTTAATACAAGCATCAGACGATATATTAATAGCAAACGGAGTTGAAAAAATAGAATAATAATATGCAAGATTACAATTTAGAAATAGCAAACAGTTTAGCAAAATACTACAAAGAACTAACTGGAATAAATTACAGAAGCACCAGAAGAACACCAAAGGATGCTTATTTAAGAAGTTTATTTTATAAGGTTTTAATTGACTTAAATGAAATGAACGATAGAATGATATCAGAATATTTTGAAAGCACATACAATACCAAAAGAAACAGAACATCGATCTACCATTCATTATTAAAGATTGATGTGTATTATACAAACTACAAAGAGTTTAGGGATTTTTACGATAATTTCTTTACAGACAAAGCAGATATTAGAGTTATTGAAGATTTAAGACAAAGAAGAATTAAACGCAAAGCAGAACTTGAACAAGAGCGTTTATACAAACAACAAATAATGAAGCGTCTATCTGAATCAAAAAAAAGAAGAATTGCTTTAGATGACTTAATATCTACAATAGATGATGATAAAATAGAAGAGATAAAAGAAATGATTTCATTACGGATCAAATCTTGGAGTTGGAAAGCAAAGAATGAATATCAGATAATTGAATGTTCTGGCAGTTTAGAAGGCAGCACGTTTTAATATTATTTAGAACCATTATAAATAATAAAAATAGTTGTGTATATTTTGTAAATTGTCATTTTAAAACGATTATATATAAAGTACTTTTATAGTTTAATAAATATTTTTCAATAAAAACATTCTTTAAAAAATAATCAAAATATAAAACTTAATAAAAATACATTTCTATTTGCATCAAGGGGGAAAGTCCATCCACTTTGGTGCATTTTTTGTTTATAAGTATTATTGTATTTACTTAATTATTTCTTTTATCTTTAGACAAATATTATTATATGTTACAAAAGGTTTTTGCATCTCATAAAAAATGGATAAACACCACATTGAAGTTTGGATGCAGTTTAGAGGAAGCAGAAGATATTGTAGGCGATATGTATGCAATTATCGGAAAGATGCTTAAAAACGGCTTAAATATAGCTTACGGAGATGATGTAAACTATTACTACATATACAGAACTCTTAAAACATCTTTTCTGCAAATGAAGAACAAACAAAATAAAGAAAACAAAGTTTCTTTGGATTTAATTTTAGATATTGAATCTGGAGAATATATTGACTTTGATAAAGCAAACGAAACAATGCAACAAGAACTTGATAAAATGCATTGGTACGATAAAAAGGTTTACAATCTAATTCAAGACGAATACTCAATAACAGAACTATCAAATAAAACCAGTATCACATATCATTCTTTGTATAATACATATAGAAAGACAAAGGATAAACTAAAAGACAAAATCAAAAACAAATGAGATTAGGAGATTTAATTGAACGCATCACAACTTATACTGGTATCAAATGGATTGTAAAAAAGATATGGGGAGAAGATTGTGGATGTGATAAAAGAAAAGACGATTTAAACGATATACAATTATGGTAGAAGATAGATTAGTATGGAACGGAGTTAAACAAAGAATTAGTTCCAAGATGACAAGAGAAGATTTTAGAACGATGTGTAGGTTACACGCAAAGTACTTTAATCACAAATATTCAGAGTTATGCACTTGCAATAAGAAAAGAATAAGACAATGGATAGAACAATTAAATGACAAGCTGATATAAATTAATTGATTTATACTATTATATAATTAGTAAACTAATTTAAACTGATTTTAAAAATGGATAAAAGAGCAAACAATAAAGGAACAAAAGGAAACAAAGGTGGTAGACCATCAAAAGCAGAAGAAGTAAAGATGATTGAAAGATTATCGCCATTAGAACCAAAAGCATTTAAAGCACTTGAGAAAGGTGTTGAAGAAGGAGATTTTAAATATGTGCAAATGTTTTACAACTATTATGCTGGTAAACCAAAAGAAACAAAAGATATATCAATCACATCAGAACAGCCATTATTTGATTTGTAAATGTTTCAAACAACAACTGCAATAAAAAAATTACACGCTCTTAAAAAGCGTAAAAAAATCATTCAAGGGGGAACATCAGCTGGTAAAACATTTGGTATTCTCCCTATACTTATTGACAGATGTATCAGAACACCGCAATTAGAAACAAGCGTAGTATCTGAATCAATACCACATTTAAGAAGAGGTGCTATAAAAGATTTCTTAAAGATAATGATTGCCACAAATAGGTTCAGAGATAATCAATGGAATAGGTCAACATTAAAATACACATTTACAAACGGAAGTTATATTGAATTCTTTTCAGTTGAGCAACCAGATAAATTAAGAGGTGCAAGAAGAAATGTATTGTATGTGAATGAAGCGAACAATGTACCCTTTGAAGCATACACACAATTATCAATAAGAACATCTGGAGATATATGGATTGACTTTAACCCAACAGCAAACTTTTGGGCTCATAGAGAAGTAGCAAACCAACCAGATTCAGATTTTATCACACTTACATATTTAGACAACGAAGCGTTGCCAGATACAATTGTTAAAGATATTGAATCAGCAAGAGAAAGAGCAAAGACATCTGAATACTGGAGCAACTGGTGGAAGGTGTATGGGCTTGGCCAGATTGGTTCTTTGGAAGGTGTATGTATAAAAGAATGGAAAGAAATTAAACTGCCTTTAGAAGCGAGATTGTTGTGCTATGGGATGGACTTTGGGTATAGTAATGATCCAACAACTTTAGTTGCATTATACAAATACAATAACTCTTATATATTTGACGAGGTTATCTACCAGAAGAAATTGTTAAACTCTGATATCTCAAAGCTATTTAAAGAACATTCAATAAATGGAATCACTTATGCTGATTCAGCAGAACCAAAATCAATTGCAGAATTAAGAACATACGGACACAAAGTATTGCCTTGTACAAAAGGTAAGGATTCAATTGTGTATGGTATCAACTTAATAAACCAAAACGAAATATACGTTACAGATAGGAGCAAAAATCTAATCAAAGAATTGCAATCTTATACTTGGATGAAAGACAGAGAGGGGAATACTATCAACAAACCAATTGATGCTTTTAATCATTGTATTGATGCAGCACGTTATGCAATTACATCACAATTAAAGAACCCAAATAAGGGAAGCTATAATATAAGGTAATGAACAACGAAACAATGATAGCGATATTGGAATGCTTTATACATCACAGAACTGGTAAAGAAGTAAGGATAGCAAAACCAAAAAACCCACATCAATTTTTTTTACTTACAAAGGCATATGAAAATTGTAAGGACTTTTTTATAAAACATTAACATTTAAGTATTATATATATATGAAGATTGAAGTTACCATACCGAATAACCTAAACGAAATCACTCTTGGTCAATACCAAAAGTTTTTAAGTATAGCAGAAAACAACAAAGAGGGAGAGTTTTTAGATGCTAAAATGATTGAGATATTTTGCGGTATTTCATTAGCTGATACATACAATTTAAAAATGAGTAGTGTTACTGCAATACTTGATATATTAAATGATATGTTATCTCAAAAACCTCAACACATTATCCAATTTAAAATGGGCGGTGTAAATTATGGTTTTATTCCAGACCTTGACGAATTGACTCTAGGAGAATATATTGACTTGGATAATAACATTTCAAAGTGGGATCAAATTCACATTGCTATGAATGTGCTTTACAGACCGATTAAAGACAGTAAAGGTGTTAACTATAATATTAAAGATTATGATACAAGCGATTCAGATAAAATGAAGAATATGCCTTTGAGTGCTGCAATGGGTTCAATTTTTTTTTTTTACAATTTAGGACTGGAGTTATCGAGGGATACGATTCTCTCTTCGAACAATCAAGCGGAGATGGAGGGTATTCAAGATCAGCTAACTTCGCAACAAAATGGGGATGGTACCAGTCAATTTATGGACTCGCTAACGGAGATATTACAAGGTTTGAAGATATCACTAAATTAAACGTACATCAATGCTTTACGATGTTATCTTTTATGAAAGAGAAAGCGGAGATAGAAGCACAACAAATAAAAAGTAAATTCTAATGAAAGGTTTTTATCAAGTAACAGAAATAATAAAAGATGCATTACTAGCAGACGTAAATGTTAATACAGTAACAACTGGGGACATTACAAGAATTGATTTGGGAAAGCAGACAATGTTTCCTTTATCACATTTGATTGTTAACAATGTAAGCAATGAAGATAATATATTACGTTTTAATTTATCTGTTCTTTCGATGGATGTTGTTAATATATCAAAAGAAGAAGTAGTTGATATATTTATTGGCAACAACAACGAACAAGATATTTTAAACACACAATTAGCGGTGCTTAATAAATTGGTACAAGTTTTAAGAGGCGGTACATTGTACCAAGATTTATATCAATTAGATGGTACACCAAGTTTTGAGCCATTTTATGATAGGTTTGAAAATGAGGTTGCTGGATGGGCATTAAGTTTTGATGTGCTGATTCCAAACGATATTGATATATGTTAGATAATTTAGAAAAAGAATTAAAGAACTTTGCAAAGTATGTAGTTACAAAGTCAAGAATGAACCTCCGAAGTTCTGGTAAAAATAGCTCTGGAGTTTTATCTAACAGTTTAGATAGCGAAGTAAAGGTTTCTAAAAATAGTTTTCAATTAGAATTCTTGATGCAAGAATATGGTATATTTCAAGACAAGGGTGTAAAAGGTAAAAGCTCAAGTTCAAAAGCTCCAAATAGTCCATTTAGGTTTGGAAGTGGTACTGGTAAAAAAGGTGGTTTAACAGAGGGTATTAATAAATGGGTACAAAGAAAAAGGTTTCAATTTAGAGATAGAAAAAGTGGTAGGTTTTTAAGTTATAAAAGCACAGCGTTTTTAATCAGTAGAAGTATTTATCAAAAAGGTATTGCACCAAGTATGTTTTTTACAAAACCATTTGAGAAAGCTTTTAAAGGATTAAGTAAAGATTTGCTTGAACCGTTTAAATTAGATATTGAGAATTTTATGAACGATACAATAAAAGACAATTTTAAATAAAATACAATGGCAATAAATTTACGAAGTCCGTATTATGTAGAAATAGGAGATAGCGATATAGATTACTCTATTCTTGAACTATATATATGGAGTGGTCCTTTGGGAGATCCTCCCCTTTTACCACAGTATGTTTTAATAAAATACCCAATTACAAAAGATAATAATACAATATATGAGATTTCAGAACTTATAAGAGATTATTTAGATATAACTTTTGAAAATACTTATGATGATAACCAAGTGCTTTATGTAAAAATTGATTTAAGGGCATACGATAGTGATGGGACAGAAATAGGGGATGAAGTAGAAATATCATTTGCTTTTGATAGTTATTCTTATTTTCAAGAGAATGCTTTTAATGTAGAAGATAATCCTTTGATGATTTCTAATAGGCAGATATTTGCACTTGCAGATAACCTTGTTAGAATACCAGTAAACACAAAAAACAATCCTACAATTACTTTCTTAAAAAATGGGAATATAGTTAATACTTTTAGCTATACATCAAGTACAGATACAGAAGACCAAATTAAATATATTACATTGGGAGGTCAAACTGATGATGATAGTTATATAGAAAGGATTTTAGCTGACGGTGGAACTTACGAAGAGAATAAATGTATTAAAGCATTCTTGGATGAATACGAGATTGGAGAGGTTG
>JAAHTG010001734.1_pt1 | contig 13990 bp, 11 predicted proteins | sample 6116081 | NCBI WGS metagenome assembly JAAHTG01 (sample SAMN13939989, study PRJNA603662) | sponge metagenome | isolation source: marine sponge | host: Mycale hentscheli | place: New Zealand | collected 2005 | reverse complement strand
CGGCTTCTTCTTCGTCATAGGCTTCTACTGGTTCAAAACTATAATAATGTAATACAGGCACAGTAACTGAGTATTGTTTCAATTCCTCTTCTTCTTCTTCTTCTTCTTCTTCTTCTGCTCCAAACATTTGTTTATCAGTTCTGGGTCCTTTGTATGGACCTTCTTGTCTGAAAGTTGCTGTTCTTCCACAAGTGTTGCACTCCATCACGATGAAATTATCCTCATAGATGTCAAACTTTGCATTATCAGCGCAGTTGTGTCCGTTTTTCCATTCGTCGTATAATCCACACCAATAAACCTGATAGTAGTCTCCTTGAGGCTGTTCCACAGAATCTTCTCCCTTCAACAGTCCATTCTCATGTAAAATGTTCCAGTCTATGTCAGGAGTCTTACCCACGTCTCCAGAGTGGTCGTTTTCAAAAAATGTCAATCTTGAAAATCCATCAAACTCTTCGTTTTGACTCAAACAGACCTCCAACACAACCCCGTTTGGGGCTACCAGTTGTGGCTCGTAAAACTCAACGGTTTGGTCCTTATATGTTGTTTCACCACTTGTCATGCTAAATCCAGCATTCTTCAATCGTTTCTTAATCAATTCGGTGGGTGCATAATCGGTCCTGTCCCATTCCCATTCATAAGAATCTGATTCAGACCTAAAACTTACGGATTCGTATTTAGCAAGCATACTTGGTTTCAACCAATCACTAATTGTATCTCCACTGAGATACTCAAAAGTAAATGGTTTAGATGACTTATCAACTCGAATAGTTTCAGGATTAACAATAGGCACTAATTGTTGAGTAAGAGCAACACTATTGTTGAAACCCATCATAGCAGATTTACCGTAAGTTTCGTGATAACGCTCAACCAACTGTGCAGCAGTTACGGGTCCTCCCATCTGGGCTAACAAATCAATCACTCTTGCTACCTTGTAGCCATTCATGTGTCGCTTAAAGTTTCGAGAAGCCTGACGATAACACGTTCCACCACAAACTAAAGCATCTTTACCTTTGCGTGCTGATTGAGTATTTTCGGTAGATGCACCGCAAACCAAACAATTTTCAAATGCTCTCATAATAATCACTTTTTGGGAGGAGAATCTATTCTTATATGAATACTGGGGTTTTTGTTATAGCGTTCATCATCAATTATTCTAAAAACATCTTTTGAATGAAATAAAACATAAGTCTCATCACGACCCATTTCGGGTCTTTCGATACCAACTATAAATTGAGGTTCTTCTGTTGCATAGGTATAAACTTTCAGTTTGCCGTTAAGATTCAGTTGAGGATACCGCCCACTTCGACTTGTTCCATCATCATACTTCAAACTACTTACCTTAACATTTACAATTTTTCCATCTAAACTTATCAATTTTTCTTCAAAATTGTTTGTATAAATTGAGGCTTCAAAGGTTTCTGCTCGCTTCTTAAGATGAGCATTCATGTGTCCATTCAATCCACGGAAACTATCAAACGTTTTACCACAGATGTCACAAGTAACAGGAGCCTCAAAAGTTTCATAGTATTCATCCACATCACGGGCTTGGATTTTACCAGCCCTCCAATCATTGTAAAGTTGTTCTGCTATCTCTGACTTTTCATCCTCGGTCAAAGTTGCTTCTTCTTCAGGAGTGAACGCCACACCTTTCCATTTTCCATCGTGGCGAGCCAAAGGTTCCGCTTCAAAAGTTTCAGCATTCATAGCCGCAGATTTCTTCTTAGCCCAGTTCACACCAGAAGTTCCGCCCCAAAGATTCCAAGCAATAGTTCCTGCTGTGGGTCCACCATCAGGCATTTTCTTTTCGGGTCGGTTATTCTTTCGATGTCGATTAAACGCAGACATTCGACGAACATCATGCTTTGAAACTTTTCCAGAAGCAATCTTTCTGGCACGAGTTACTCCAGAATCAATACCCTGTGATTTGGCTTCAGCAGGAGAAAGTCCTCCACGACCCCATTTCTTTCGTTGTGCTAAACCTTTCTTGGCTGCCGAAACTGCGGAAGCAGGAGGTTTGTAGGATTCTGCTGCAAAAAGTTCTACGTCGATAACATCGTCTAAGTCCGACAATCGACTGTCCATACCGATTTCAACCAAACTTTCAATTTCTTCGTCAGGCATATCTTGAAACTCAGTTTTGAGTGCAGAACGCAATTCATTTTCAATACGCTCTTGGTCTGCATCGCCCATTTGTCTAACGTAAATGGTTTCGGCTCTGAAACCTCTATCAACACCAGAACCCACTACAAACCAACATTGAACCTTTCTTTTTCCACCGCCGGGAACGTGTAACTTTCGATTATAAATCAAACCTTCTGATTCCATATCCCTTAGAGTTTTAGAAACCCCTGCACGAGTGATTCCCAAAAGTTCCACAATACCGCCTTCGGTATTTTCAAACTTGCCGTCGTATTTACTTGTTTGCCGATGAACATTCAAATGTTCCAAAATTGCATCCTGCTTTTCATTTTTACGACTTATGTTGCTTTCTGCCGACATTCCTCGGCTTTTCATAGCCATATCTAATTTCTCTAAAATCTCGTCTTCGGTAATAAGTCCCATTTTCAAAGCCGTCTGCAATTGTAATAATTTATATTGCTTTTCGCTGTCATCCATCATATATTGAATAGCCATAACTCTGTCAGTTATTCTATCAGTAGAAAGTTCTTTTGGAAGCACCGATACGGCTTCAAAACGTCTTGATTCACGAATGTCTGGATAATTTACACTACCCCAAAATCGTTCATGCGCCAAACGGCCTCGACGTGCCGTCATTAAATCTCCACGACTGTCTTTAGGAATACGGCTTAGAGGTCCAGTTTCAACAGAATCTCGAATCTCTTCGGTTCTCTGTAATAGATTCTTGCGCCAATTTTTAGTGCGATGCACTCTTTTAGAACCATACACCTTTTGGTCTCCAATCCAATACTGAACTCGAATAGCATCCTTGCCAGACGCTCTACCAACAGCACCAGCCACCGTTGAATACACTCTGATACGCCCCGCACCTACGGGAGTTTCATAAACACGTTCCTTAACAGGACTACGGCCAAAACTACCTCGTTCTTCCAAAGTTAATTCTGTAAATCCCAATGTATCCATGAAATCAGACATTTCTGATTCCGTAATAGTAACATATCGAGACATACATAGCATTTAACGCTTCAACTATTTAAAGCCTCACTTGAATCGCAGCACTCATCAAATCAACCTACGGTTGAATCGGGGACAACCTTTCCCCGAATCCGTTTCACAGATTCTCCCCTATCCGGAGGGTGTGTAGCCTTTGGCTACTACCAACGATACGTCGTTAAACTTGCGTTCACTTTTGCATTTCTGCCAAGCGGTCGCTCAGTAGCAACAATGCTGATGCCCAAAGGCCGACAAAGATACCGAGGTTCTCATCGTGAGCAAAGTAAATAGCGATGCTTCCCAAAATAGAAGCCAAACTTGCACCAAATCCAATCTTTTTCCAATCCATATTCATTCACCTCCGATTACGTCTGACAAATGCTTTGTATCCAACCCTTTTGTGAGTCGGTCAATCAACTGCAATTTATTTCCAGAAACAGGAAGGTTTGCAGACTTGAGTAAAGCCTTGAGTTCAGCGACCTTCATATCCGAAAGTCTGTTTTTTAGGTCTTCCAAAGAGTCAGCCACATCTTCGACCACATCTTCTGCGACCTCTTCCAATGCTTCAGTGATACTTTCGCCTTCTTCTGCGGCTTCCATAGCATCTTCGGCAGCCGTTTCAACGACATCTTCAACAGAGTTCAAAACATCCGAAACTACTTCATCGAGTTCAATGTCCTTTCCAGTCAAATCTTCGACAACATCTTCAAGTGCATCTGCAATTTTTGATACTGCTTTACCACGATTCTTGAGCCACCAGCCACCAATTGCTGTAATAGCCAGTCCACCAATACCAATCAAAATCTGTGTTTGTTCATCCATAATAATTCACCTGTTGTAATCTACCTATTGATTAACACCCATATAAACTATGGCTTCATAAATCCAAATATGTGTGCAATAACATCCACAGTCCAACCATTTCCGATGGCTCGACGACGTTGAGTTTCTGCAATACCTTCTGTATATCCGTCAGGCAAAGTCTGAAGTCGTTCACACTCGGTATTAGTGAAATCTCGCCAATCATCTCTGACAGGTTTTTCGTAAGCATCACGGTATCTTCCAAACGGAAGTTTGCTAACTACTGCATCTTTTGAAACCGTTGTTAAACAAGGAACTTTGGTGGAATCTTTTCGCACCTGCAAGCATTGAGTAATCGGCACAGATTTGTCGTAATCTTTTCGCACTCCGTCAGCATTTAATCGGCGGCCAACTACATTTGCTGCATTCGGATAGTCATCCGATTCTAAAATATCTTGTAAAGTGATTTTTCTATCTGCTGGAAGCACCACGTCGGGGATGTTAGTCCAATAATATCGCTTTCGATTTTGAGCAGACACCAAATTAGAATTGATAAACACAGGTTCTACACCCAAAGCCAATGAAATAGCATCCCTCACATCATCCTGCATGACTACATTTTCTAACAGCCAATACTTCGGTTTGTAGTGCTTTACAATATCCAGAAACTCAAAAAACAATTTACTACGTGGGTCATCGAAGTTTAATTGACGACCTGCTGTTGAGAATCCTTGACACGGGCTACCTCCGATAATCAAATCTATGTTTTCAAGGTTCCAATCACGCCATTTGGTAACATCGCCCAGTTGCTCGGTTTTAGGCCAATTCTTTTGAGTTACTTTAATTGGATTTTTATCAATTTCTGAAGCATAATACTGATTGTATTCAATACCTGCACGCTGCAAAGCAACTTGACCACAAGAAATGCCGTCAAATAATCCAAGAACATTACGAAGTTTCATTTAATCATCTTCCATGTTTTCAAAAATGTGGGAAATAACATTGACTGTCCACCCATTACCGAGAGTTTTGTATCGTTGAGTATTCGATATGCCTTCAGTATATCCATCCGGTAAAGTTTGAAGTCGTTCACATTCCAACACCGTAAGTTTTCTTGAGTGTGTGTTATCTATGCTATCCCATTCATGTCGGTCATAACTTTGACGACCACCTACACGAAGACACTTACTTTTGGGTCTAACCGTAATTCCCGCTTCCGCAGGGATTTCCAACAATGATTCTAAACTGATACCTTTGTCTGCTGGAACTTCGATGTTTGGAATGTTAGTCCAATACAACCTACGTCGGTTTTGTCCCGAAACTAAATTGGAATTGATAAGAATTGGTTCTACACCAAGTTCCTTAGAAATCGCATCTTGAATATCTTGCCTCATTTTTACATTTTCCAATAGGAAATACTTTGGTTTGTAGTGTTTCACTATGGCTAAGAACTCAAAAAATAAACTGCTTCGTGGGTCATCAAAGTTCAATTGCTTACCAGCCAACGAAAATCCTTGACACGGGCTTCCACCCATCACCAAATCTACGTTCTCAAGTTCCCATGATTCCCAATCAGTTATGGACCCTAATTGAACGGTGTCTGGAAACTGTGTTTGTGTAACTTGCATAGCATACTTGTCAATTTCAGATGCGTAATACTGATTGTATTCGATACCTGCACGCTGCAAAGCAACTTGTCCACAAGAAATACCGTCAAATAACCCCACTACATTTCTGAGCATCATGTTCTTTTTACAGGTTAGCACCCATATAAACCTGAGTCTTTAAGTAGTCGTTTCAGAAAAATTAGCACATGGATGATGAGTTCTACCAAAACTTGAACACATTTTTTCAAGAAGTATTTCAAACAGAGCCTCCCGCTTTGTCTCCAAATTATCCGTTTGCAGAAGTGAAAGTTTGGCAACAACTCGACCGAGAATACCCCGGTGCGGTGAACATTCAAAAACGAGAGTTTGACTTTGCCGATGACTATGGTATTACTTTCTGGCACTCAGACCCTGACGCTAAACCATATTATGAATGGATTGACGATGCCGTGGCTGGAAAGATTACAGACCCACGCCGAAGAGAAATTGAAATCAGAGAACAACTGTATAACACACCAGATTTCTGGAAAGTTGCAGATGTCAATTGGAATGTTACGGTTCTTAATCCTACAATAAATTATCGAGTTGAATCATCATCCAATGAGAAGATTCTTTCTCCTGAAGATTGGTTCGATTACATTCGTGGCAAGGCTACACTTTCGGTTGGTATGTCTGCTAAATCCAATCAGCCTTCGTTTATTTACACCAACGGTGATGTTTTCTTGTTGATACAAAATCAAGACGTGTATATTTTAGGCAGAACTGAAATCCAAGAATCCATGAAGTATTTTGTTAAAGACAATCTTTTGGTCTCCACTTTTGCTGCACCAGTCCTCAATTGGACTTTTAACTTCCCCGCTAAATTACTTCGTCGTTGAGATTGTGTTCCACAGAAATTATTTCTGGTCGCACAGGGTAACTTACGATTTCATCTTTATTCAAAAACATCACTTGAAAGTTTCCAGAACTTTGGTCTGTTGGTAGGTCTGATTTGAAAACATACTCTGGTGGTCTAAAAACTAAATTGTCATCGACACCAGAACTAACATCACTTGTAATTTTGACTTCGTAGCGTTCCAAAATCTGTTCCAACCGACTAAGTTTCATTCCTGTGGCTCCTGCACGACCTGTGCTGGCAGCGTGAGTTGAAACTTTTGCATTACTTAGAAACTTTCCTTCCAACGTTGGGTCTGAAATAACTAAGGCTTCCAGTTTTTTGCGAACTTCTTGCATAACTTTCGGTTTCCAAAACTCTGCGGCTTGATTAGCGGGTAACGTGCTTCTCCAAGTTTCAAAATCTACTTGCCACCAAATATCCATATAATCTTCTTCGCCTTCTTCAATGCTGGCTGCTGGTCCTTTCTGAACATTTCTACCGAGAGTTTTACCCTCGAAACCAGTGATACCGCCGTAATACACCAATGAATAGTTTTCAATTTTCATAAAGTTGGGAATCCATGAGCCACCGTCTTTGACGATAATCGGTTGTTCAGAACCCGAAGTATCTGGTAATGTTTGACCACTCATAGTTTTAACAGTAGTTTCTAATTTCTTAGCGGCGGCTGTTGCTGAAGTTCCAGACAACATTAGATTCAAAAACTCGAATCGCTTTTGTGCTGCCGTTTTGTCAATTCGGAATCGGCCTCTTTTGATACTCCATTTGATACCTTTGAAAGCCAAATAACTTTTGAGTGTTTTCGGAGTCGTGCGAGCCAATTTGGTCGCTGCTGTCATGGACACATCACGAGTTAGCAACAATTGAAGTGCTGTCAATGCCCGTTGTGTTGTAGCCAAATCCATGTTTCATCATACTCCAATCAACTACTTAAGGCTGTTCATCAATTATTTCAACCCATCCAGTCCATTTGCCCTTATACTTGTTACCGTTAGGGTTAATGTAGTTCAAATCAACCAACGTGTCCCATTCTTTTTCGTTGAACGGTATAACATCCAGCATATCCTTTAATGATTCATAAGTCCCGCCATCGCTGTTACTAAGTAATCGGTCAAACACCATCGCAATTCTTTCAGATGCTCCTTTGCTAAAGTGTCTCCAACTTGCATCGTGCTTCAGCGTGTCCATACTTGTTTCAAACAATTTCTCAGCGTGCCACAAACTTGTAACTGAAACTTCTCGCTCACCGTTTAATCGAGCAATCCCTTTGCAGAGGTTCACGAACTCTTGGAACTTTCGGAAATCACGGGTAGCACGTCCACCGCCCAAAAAGGCTGCCTTGAAAACATCACTTTGCTTGATTTTATCCATGCTTTTACGAATCTCACTTCGGAGACTTTCGTAGTTTGGGTCCATAGCAGAAACATACCGTAGATATTCACGGAAGAAGTTTCGCCACATTTCCAGATTGGTATTGAAGTCTTTCTTTTTATACACTCCATTCATGGAATCCATGATTTTGTCTTCAATTAAGTGGTCGGTATTCTCACCTTCAGTCAGCGACATTTTGGCGAAAATCAAAGTTAATCGGCTCATCAATTGATAAGTGTATTCACCAAAAGCAGACAACATACCTAACTGTTCATCACCTCGTTTCCACTCTCTCGGCGGATTGCCTAAGAACAAGAAATTAGTTCGAGCAGTTCGTTTGGTATCAACTTGACCTTTCTGCATCGTGAAACTACCGTTAGCCAAAACATTCATCAGTTCACCGAATACTTCTTGACTCCACGTTTGAAACTCGGAAACGGCTATGCGTTCATTATCCATTTTAGGAATCAAACCTAACTCAATTGAGTTAAGGTCTTCGCCATTCATGGCTCCGAATAACCCCGGGATTGTGCAAAGTTTTCCTGTTGATGCTACACCACAAGGCACTAACGGTTCAATAACTGTTTCTAACAAGTGGTCTTTACCTTCACCCATGCTGCTAACAATACCGATGTGCATCATATCCTGTTTCGATTGAGGACTGAGACAGAACAGCATTGTAGCGTATTTAATCGGGTTATCAGCATACAATTTAGTCCACAAAGTATCATCACGAATCATCAATTCCAACGGTCTGTATCCGGGTCCTGCTTCAGCGCACAATTCAATGAAAGTTTCAAACTGTTCATCAGTCATTTGACTGTCAGTTCGAGCCTCGGCAGGTCTCACGGTTTTAACCACGAAAACTTTGTCTCGCCCGAACATCTCATAATAGCCAGAGACTTCAACCTGTTTGCCGTCACGAACACTTTCAGTTAGCAACATCAATACGTCGCCCAACCAATCTGAACTGCTGGTTTCCCAACCGATGCGGTGTAAGCCCATTAACCGACCCACTTCAGGACCGTTGTGAGCCAAACACTCCACAGAATATGTTCCATCACTTAGCGTAAATCGAATTACCGATTCGTCAGGACTGGGTTTCTTGGGATTTAATGGCCCTTCTTCCATCTTGAGAACTACGCCCGAACCACTCAATAAATTGGGGTTCGCAATTTTAGCGGCGTAAATCTTTCCGATGTCAGCACTAACGTTTCGATAACCATCAGCAGTTTCGGAGACAAACTTCACGATTTCATCAGGAATTGGCAACATTATGGTTGCACCTCCAGAATCTCATGTTTCAAACTATGTCGTATCACTCTCATAAACGATTGCACCTTCTGACTAACCCAACTCCGTAAAGTTGTAAGCCAAAATCATACCCAAAAGGGAGTTCCGCCGAGTTCAAAGAGCAAACGCTCACGCCAGCAACCGATGTGAGTTAGTCGCCAGTAGGTTGAACCCTATTACCTTGTAACCGAGCATCCATTCGATACCGCAGAAGCGAAACCGAGGAACACCGTAGCCACAAGTTTTACGAATCGTATCACGACTCACCGGCTTGGCGCAGCAGGGACCTTAGAAGGGACCTAAACGCTACGCACGCCGTAGTGGAACAGGACAATCAGAGGAGAGTCAGGACAAGCCTGAATCAGTTCACTCTTCAGTAACCACAGGTGCAACGTATGGCTCAGTGGTGGTCTGGTCTTCAGGGACTGAAGGCAGGGATTCACGAAGCGCAGTAGCGTCAGCGTCACGGATGATACCGTGGAAACTCTTGAAAGTTCGACCAGCGTTCTTCTGGGAGTCGTTCATCTTGCGGAGGAAATCCAACTTGACTGGAAGGTGGTATGTGCTACCATCATCGTCATCGTTCTTGGTCACAAGGTTGTTTTGATTGATAAATCGTTCAAAGTCTTGCTTCTCGTATCCGTTCACATAGAACTTGACACGGCGACCTGCTTCTGCTTCTCCTTCATTACCGGGGGCAACAAGGCGGAGACAAATTGATTCAGAACCAAGCGGGCTGGTTGTCTCGTTAAAGGAGACCAGCGTGTAGCCTTGATAAACCTTACCCATTTCGGGCTTGATTACCTCATAGACTGTGCGAGGACCACGGGATGCGGCACGCTCGGCTTTTCGTTCATCGTTCATTGTTTCCAGTTCGTTCAAAAATGCTTCTACGTCACTCATATTTTTCACCATTTGTTTTCAGTTTTTTTTGGCCCACAGTTTTTGTTCTTGGGCATTCTTAGTATGCGTTATCACCCATATAAAGGTTCACTTTGAACCTTCACATATCGGATTTCGTTACACCTCGAATGCTGTTCCCGCTTTCTGTGGACATAAACATCCATAGGCGAATCACCCATATAAAGTTAAACATTCAATCAATTAGATAAGGGTCGGAAATCAATTCGAGCCAAATGAAACGTCGTGTCACCCACCGGAGAAGCCACAATTTCTTCCAGAAACTGATTCAGCAATTCCAAATGTAAAACTTTCGAGGGTGCTAAAGATTTATCAATTATCAAGTCGGGGCTATATTCTAATTTTTGAAACCAAGAAACTGCTGGCGAATTGAAAACCTTGTGCCTCGGAATAACTGCTACAAACTGCAAATTATCATCCCATCTGTCCGTGGCTCCTATAACCCAATAAGACTTTGCGAGCCAATTCCAATCCGTGCTTTTATCCCATTCAGCAATCTCGAATATCATATTGTGAGGGATTTCTTCGTGAGTCCTAAAGGCCATAATAGAAAATGGTAGTGGTTTAACAATTGCGCTGTCTTTACTCCATTGTTTGATTAAGCCACCAACACCTTTCCCTAACATTGTCCGACGGTCGCCATCAATGTCTGGATTAAAAGCAATTTGTCTTAATTCTGGTAATCGAAACCTTCGTTCTTGGACATTCTCATCCAGAATGGTAACAGTCATTAACGTGTAATCACTCAAATCGGTGCTGTTGTTTATCCAGTTCAACACTTTTTGTGTTTCGTTCATTGACACGACCTCAGTATGTAACTGTTAATTTATCGCCATCAGATTCTACTTTGAAAACTTTCTTTAGTGATTTAGCCAACTTGGTGAGTTTAGTTTCAAGAACAACTTTGGTAGCACTTTCGGAAATAACCGAAACTTCAGAACTTTCTTTAGCAACTGCTACCAGATTCGGTAATGTTGCTGCAACTTTGTTATTCAAAACTTTCATGCGGCCAACTTCTTTCCAACCACGTTCAGGACTTTCCATTTTTTGTAGTTCTCCAGTTGAAGGATTAACACAAAGTTCACCACGGCCTTTAATCAGCACTTCTCGACCGAAATACTTCCGCAAAGTTTCTTCATCAATCAATTCAAGGTCTAATTCTGCAATTTCACCCATCATGTTGAAATCTTTAGCCAATTCCAATTGTGCTTCGGCCACCAATGGGTCGGGTTGAAACATTTCTAAGTTTTCTTTTCGCAAATACAAAGTCCAATGATATTGTGCTGCTATAATACTCGGCGCAGCCATTTCTTCTGGAACTAAATCTTTCGAGGAAACAACTACAAATGTTTCAGGGTCTGGATTTTGAATCCAATCCACGATATTAACTTCATAACCGATTCCCAAGAATGGTGGTGCGTAACCATACATGATTTGACCCAACACATAGTCAGTGATTTTTCCATTGTTTTGTCGGTCCTTATACAACGTCATGTAACCGTTGAAGTTCACAATTTTAGTTGATTCGCCTAACTTTCGTTCATATTCTTCAGAAGTCATGTTCTGCAATTGTTCTTCTTGGCTTGTGCCTTCATCCCAACCTTCGTTGTAAGCATCTTGCATATCTTCGTCTAATCCTGAGTCCTCAAAACCTTCTTGTTTTGCATCCTTATACACTCGGACTTCGCCACGGCTTCTTTTTGAAACCGATGGTTCTGAAATCATTTGTAAATTGCTGGGTAATAATCCTAAATACCAATCTGTGCGCCCGTAAGGATTGGGTTCATCATTACTAATCAAAATACACTCAGCAGGATAACCCCCATTAGCCGCCATAGTAATAACATCTACAATTGAACCGATTTCTAAAGATTCAGGTTGATATTCACGGTGATATTCAAAGTATTCAGCAACATTCTTGGTTGAACCATCTCCGGTGTCAATTGATTCAGAATAGTTCCCATCCAGATTTATAATTTTGGCTTTCATATCATTCCACCTCTTGCATTCAACCAATCTCTTGCTTCATTGGCATCATCGAACATCATTGGACTACCGCCCGCAACTTCTACCCAAGTGCGTTCACCTGTATTCCAGATTCCCCACTTTTCGTTTGCCATCGTATCATTTACTTCTTGCTTTTGCTGCAATCGTTCCAACATATCTTTAGCATCTTCAGTTTCGGAAGTTTCAAACGGAAGTGTGGCTAATGCTTCAAGGGCTTCCTCAATGGCTTCTGATACGGCTTCTCGGTGTGCATCATCAGAAGGATTTTGTTCATCAAATGATTTTGCGGCTAAATCAGCAGCCTCTAAAGCCTTGCTTTCTGCCTCTGATTGTGAAGTTTCATCTTCATAGTCCATAGATTTTGTTTGTTCAGACATTTCTTTTGATTTTTCTGCGGTGTCCAAACATTTGTCTCGCTCGCTTTGACGATTTTCCACTTGGTCTAATGCTTCTTGTAGAATGTCTTCCAAACCAAAGTCTCCATCCTCGTTGTCTCGAACTTCTTCCAACGCTGTTTCCAACGCATCACGGGCAGATTCATCGGCTTTACGTGCGTTTTCTTGGTCTTGAGAATCACGAGGGTCTGCTTTATCATCGCAACGGTCGGCGGCTTCTTTAGCAGCCATCGCTTCATCAACGCTTTCCAAAGTTTCACCGTTTTCTGCTGCTTCTTGAGCAGCATCTTTGTGGGCTTCTGCTTCTTGAGCAGCCATACCTGTTGCCGACGCTTGTTCACCGGGTTGCATAGCATCCACCGCTTCTTTCAAAGCATCAGCCTTTGTTTTTTGAGTTTCGGCTTGAGCATCAGTCATGTCTCCATTTTTCTGTGCTTCTGATACTGCATCTTTGTAAGCATCAAGAGCCTCCATAGCATCTTCTTTCGACTGTTCTGCCGTTTCGCAATCGCTATCAGATTTTGGGTCCGCATTTTCACAGCATTGTCTTGCACCATCTACTGCTTGAGATGCTGCTTCGGCTGCGGCTTGTGCATCAGACTTTTCAGAACCTTCGCTTGATTCTCCAGATTCACCTTCACCAGATTCTCCGCCTTCACCGCTTTCGCCTGATTCTCCAGATTCTCCAGATTCTCCAGAGCCTTCGCTGCCTTCACCGCTTTCACCAGAGCCATCGCCATCGCCATCGCCCGATTCCGTTCCTGATTCTCCACCTTCACCGCTTCCAGAATCTGATGGTTCACCACCAGCACCTTCACCGGGTTGTCCAGAACTTTCACCGCCAGTTCCTGCTGCATCTTGGGCTGCTTCCTTGCCTTCTTTGGCTTTTTGCGCTCCTTGTTGCATCTTGGCTTGTTGTTCTGCTTTAGCATCCATAGAATCTTGCATTCCTTTTTGTTTTGCTTCAGACTCTTTTGGTGACATTGTATCCATCATATCGGAAATCGGTGTAGAATCTGAAATGTTATCTCCATTAGAATTATCTGGCTGTCCATCTAAAAATGGTTCAGGCCCCGGAAACGGAGGTGGGTCGTCAGGACTTGGACCCGGCCCCGGCCCGGGAACTGGTGGACCTTTTGGACCCTTGCGAGGCTTTCTAAATGGATTCGGTCTTTTGTTTGAAGGCTTCGGCGTGTTTCCTCCACCTCCTCCTTCCTCCGAACTTTCATCCGTAGTGTCATCATCAGTTTTCAAGGCTTCAATCCAAGTTTCTCTTGGAGGCCACGAAGACACAGGAGATGGTTTGTAAGATACTTCCATCACAGGGAATGATGGTTGAGCCATCAAATAATCATAAATACCGACAGTCGTGTAAAACAATGATTGCTGCATAACATCTAACGTTACACCCGACATTGAAATCATACCAACACTTTTAGCACTCTTCATGCTAATCATACCAAAGTTTCTTTCAATCCAAAGGTAAAAACTGTTCAAAGTATTTTCTCGAATAGTTCCATCTGGCATCGTGATTCGACAAACAGGAACCCATGCGGATTCGCCTTTGA
>JAAHTG010001733.1_pt1 | contig 13995 bp, 11 predicted proteins | sample 6116081 | NCBI WGS metagenome assembly JAAHTG01 (sample SAMN13939989, study PRJNA603662) | sponge metagenome | isolation source: marine sponge | host: Mycale hentscheli | place: New Zealand | collected 2005 | reverse complement strand
CCTGCTACTTGAAAATCATATACTCCAGGAGCAACGTTAATTCCTACTTTTCCTCCATTAAAGTTTAAAGTATCTGTAATAGTAGCTACAGTAGTTGTAGGAACTGTTCCTGAAGCAGTGTATATACTTGAAGCAACGCCTGTAGCGGCTTTCCAAACAGCGTCTCCAGTTCCAGTATCTTTAGTAAGTACATGCTCATTAGTTGCAGCTCCTACTCTTGTAAGAGCATTTGTAGCTAGTTGAGGTGTAATTTGTCCTGTTCCTCCATTAGCTATATCTAAAGGTGTTCCAAGAGTTAATGCTCCTGTTATTCTTTGATCGCCTGATACGTCAAGTCTATAAGCACTAGGAGCAGCGCCTATACCTACATTATCAACACTAGCATCTAAGTATAACATTGGAGGATTTACTCCATCACCATCAAATATTAAATCAAAAGCTCCAAGTGTTACTGTTCTATTACCTGTTAAACTACCATCTGATGTGTATATACTAGGAGTTAAAGAAATAGCATTATTAACCCATTCTCTTGAAGGAATTACTTTAGGATTAAGGTCTGCAGTAATGTTAGCTACACTATTGCCTGTTCCTGAATAATAAGCTAAGTTATTTTCTATAATAGTTTTACCTGAGTTATTGTATAATTCTATACCGTCTACTCCTGAAAGTCTAACTTTTGTTGGAGGTGTTCCAACGCTTGTATTTTCAAAACTTAAATAAGTTGATACACTAGAACGTACTTTTAATGCTGTTACTGAACCAGTAGGATTATCAAAACTAATAGATTTAGTATTTGCTACTAGCACCTCTCCTCCTGGGCCTAAATTAATATTTGAAGCCGTATCTACAGTAAATTCACTTAAGCCTTTAAAATGTAAAAAGTTATTTGCTCCTGTAAGAAGTCTGCCTCCTGTAAGAGTTCCATCTATCGAGTAAATAGTAGTATCTCCTTGAGCAATTGGTATTAAATTATTATACCTATCTTTATAATAAAGAACTCCATCATAGCTATTTTTGAAAATCTCTATTCTAGCTTGAGTTTCGCTTCTAGCTTGTCTAGGAAATATTTTAGGTATAAGACTCATTTTAGTATTTCTTTTCTAGTGTTTCTAATATACTTATAATAGTAGCATATGAGACTACATTGTAATCTGTTGTTTGTTCTACTACATCTCTAGTATCGTATCTGTTTAAAAGTTTTAAGGACCTTCTAAAAGTTTTTAAATAATCTAACTGCTCTGGACATGTTATTCCTAATAGCATATTATTCATATACTTTTCTGCTAGTGTAGAAAATTTACACTGCAGATTCCATACTTTTAATTTATAACAATTTACAGTCATTATACTTCTCTATAATAAAATGTTGCTGATAATAATAAGCCGTTTTCAGGAGAAGTTGCTAATGCTTTAAATCTTACATCAGCTGTTTGACCTGCTGCTAATGTTATAGGAATACTAAAAGCTCCTCCACTTCTTCCTTTAAATCCTACTTGCACTGCCCAATTACCACTTGGCGGAGTAGATCCCGTATGAGCACTAAGAGCTTTATAATATACTCCATTATATAGTACTATATCATTTATTCTATAGGCAACTGCGTTATTCCATGTAGGAGCCGCAGCATTGTTTTCTAATCTACTGATTGTTTCATAAGCTTGTACTCCATTAACAAATAAAGCACATCCTAAATTGCATCCAGCTGTTACTGCATAAGGAGTTAAACCTGTTTCGTTTCCGCATACAAAAGACACATCTATTTTATAATCTTTAGAAACAGTACTAGTATTTGTTTTAGTTAAAGCACTGTAACCTGTAGCAGGTGCGTAAGCAGTTCCTGAAATTATTTGTGTACTAGTAGCTGTAGTACCTGCTTCTTCTTCTTGAGTTCCTATAGGAGTAAAACTTACTACTAAAGAATCATCTGAAGAAAAAGTTCCGTAAGCTTGTATCCAAGTTACATCTAAAGTATGGTATGCAGTATTTGTACCTGCAGGAACAGTTTCTGTTAATCCTGTAATTCTTCCCATAAAGAAAGTACTAGAATCAGTTTCTTTAAATACTCTAATTAATCCGTAATCTCCTGTAGCATTAAAACTAATTAAAAAGTTTCTTAAATCTTTTACATTTATATCTACATTGTTTATTAAGATTTTAGTAACTCCTAATAGTGAAAGATTATTTACTTTTAAATAACTTTGTGTAGGGGTTGTTAAAATATTAGTATCAGTATTAAATTTCCAACTAGCAGAAAATCCTCCAAAAATTCCATTAGTTCCAGGATTTCCAGAAAAAAGTGTTATATCGTCACAGTCGTTACAAGAACAGCTCATTGTTTTAATTTTTAATTGTTAACAGTTACAATCGCATCCGCAATCACATCCTGAAAAAGTTGTACATATTGTTGCAGCATTTGTTAGCAGTGTTTCTGCTCTTGTAAAATTCTTACAAGAAAATGCTGTTTTAATTCCATAAAGTAAGACCTCTAATTGATCTAAAATTTGTTTATACTCATCTAGTTTCTCAGCGTCACATTCGGTTACCATTTTGCCTATAAGCACTTCCATACAATTTTGTAGGGTACATGTAAATAAAACATACTGCTCATTATTAGTATGTGTAGTAGTTATTAAATATTGAGGTAATAAAGTAACAGTTATAGTTCCTGCTGTGCCTCCAGTAAGATCGGTTCCTTGAATAGTTATAGTATCTCCTACTTTATATCCTCTTCCTGTAGTAGTTACTGTAATTTCTAACAAACTATTAATAGGGTTTATAACTATTTTAAAAAGAGCTCCTGTACCTGTTCCTGAGCTTGTAGAAGGAACATTATTAGTAGTTCCTGTAGCTGCTAATAATCCTACTATAGTAGGAGGTGCTGAAAGTACTAAGCCGTTTACATCTGTTGTTAAATTATCTTCTGTGACAGAATAATCTACTTTAAATATACCATCTGACTGATTCCAGGATGCTCCATCAAAAGCTTGAAAAGGAGATAATCCTGATGCAGGAAATAAGTTTGTAACAGTATCCTTAATAGTAAATGTTTGTAATGTGGACGTTCCTGCTGAATTATATATATTAACAATAGCTGTTATAGCATCTGTCATTGTTAAATTAGGGCTTCCCCATCCTGCAGTATTGCCTATAGCGTAGACTCCTGTTTCTTCGCAAATGTCTACTTTGTCACATTTATTTTCTAATGAAAGTGATATTTTAGGTAGTAATGCCATTGTTATTTCTTATTAGTAGTTCTTTTAGTTCTTGACCTAGAAGCTGCGTTTGCTATTAATTGCTCTTCCATCTTTCCTATTTTTACTTTAAGTAGTGTGTTTTCTGCTACTAGTGTATCTATCTTATTTTCTAGCTCGTTAATCTTTTGTTTTAATTCTTCTATTACTTTTGCAAGTAATTTACCTTCAGCTCTCCAAGCTTTATCTTCTTTTTCTTCTTCCCTAATTTCTTTAGCTGCCTGAATATCTATCTTTTTCTTCCAGATATTCCATATCTCTTTTATACCAAAAGCGGCTATTAAAGTTGCAAGTGCTCCTATTATTAATGTAGTGTCTTCCATGTTATTAATTTATTGGAGGTAAATCTTTATCTGTAACGGCTTCATCTATAGAATTGATAGAATGGTCTTCTTCTAAACTATGTAATATACCGTTGATAAATCTTCCTAAGCCATTTAATGTTTTTCTTCTCTGGTTTTTTCCTAATACAGATGAAATTTTTTCATCCATGTTTCCAAATTTATAGCTGTCGGTTTCTTTTTTTAATAATACATCATTGAATAAAAATCTTACTACTGTATTATCAGCCTGGTCATGGGCCATTGCTATTCTGACTAAATATCTACTAAAGACTCTACTAAAGAGTTTAAAGTTTCCTTTACAAACTATTAATAATTTTATTAAGGTATAGATGATACTGATGGGTTTTAAAATCCATCTTAAAATTGTTTCAATTAGTACCAGCAAAATGCCCCGTATCATGGTTAATAGTTATTATAGCTTCATAAAAAAATAACACCTGTTTATATCTAATAATTTAAAATATAAAAGGTGTTATCATAATAGTTTTTATTTTATACAAAAATAGTGAAAATTAATTAAAAAGTAGCCTGTCACTGACAGCAAAAAAACGTGACAGGCTACTGAGGTTTGGGAGAGAGACTCTTATGTTAGTAGAGTGTTAACTCCTAATGCAGTTGCAATAGCAAGTCCTGAAGGAGAACCTGAACCATCTTGTATAAATACTAAGATGTCTGCATCTGCTTTTTCAGCACTAACTAAACCATTTATATCTTCTTTTACAGAAATTTGAAGGCAATCATATTGACCATCAGTAACTACTGAAGAAGTTCTCATTACAGGAGGAACTCCTAACATACTGTTTTCACCTTGGTTACCCATAGACATGTATTCGTCCATAGCAACTTGTTGCCATACACCATTACCGTCAATAGCTCCTTGTACATGAGTATTTAATGTAGAAGTATCAGAGAAAGTAGCAGTAAATCTATTAGAATAATAATTTCTAAAAGCATCTACATCAAAATCACTAGCTACGCCAGATATTTGCACTCCTGAAGCAGCAACGACAGCAGCAGCATTAGCAATACGGATATTAGCAGCACTTGCTACAATTGTAGTAGTAGCACTTTGATAAGCAGTTTCTAAAGTAAGATTTCCTGAACCATCTTTAGATTTTACTTTATATACTCCTGTAGTAGTAGCGGCAGCAATTGATATATAATCTCCTGCTACAACATTTGTAGAGGCAGTAGCAGCAGAAGCTGTTACTAATGTAGAATCCTTAGTAAATGTTAATGTTACAACACCTGTAGCAGTAGCAGCAGTTCTTACGCCAGCATTTAGCATTTCAAATTTTACATATCCATTATTTCCTGCAGGCTGAGTACTCATATTTTGAATACCACTTTTTACTAATCCTAAAGCTAGTTCTTCTTCAGAACCAGTAGCATCAGTTCGAAACTGAGCAAAAAGGCTATTAGGTTGGCTTCTGTTAGCAGCATCATTATCATTCTTACGAATTTTGATAAAGAAACCAGATTCAACAATAGTAGTAGGAAGTGCTCCTGTAGTACCATTGTAACCAATTCTAGTAATTTGTTGTTGAGCAGCAGAAAATTGTTTTACAGTAGCTGATCTAAGAGGAGCGGATTTAATAATAGCTCCTTTAGTAAAAGCTGCAGAAAAAACTAATTTACCTGCGATATTTTGAACTATTCGTAATTTTCTGTCGTCAGCTAAAGCATCAAATGGTAAAGCTGCTACATAAGCTAAATTTCCTTCATCTACTAAAGCAGCAGCTCCTACCGCTAAAGTTGATGGTGTGATAACTACAGCTCCTGGGCTAGCAGCAGTAGTATCTGCGATTGAGGCATAAGCCACATTGTCTTGTCTTCTTAATTGCATTGTTTTATTTTTTAGTTAATATTAAGTTTTTATTCAAGGTCTTTTGCAGAAACTATATTCTGCACAGTTTGTTCTTTTACTCTTTGTAACATTAGGTTCTTTGCCATGTCTATAATCACCGTATGGGTTGATTCATCTAATATACAATTTCTGCTGTTAGCAGGAGTGGTTCTATCTACTGTAATATCGCTAGGGAATAGTAAATAGTTCATTGTATAACTAGTAACATTAAAAGTTCCATCAGTTACGAGTTGGTGTCTTTTAGGTGTTGCAGCTAATGCAGGATTGCTACCGTCTATTTCTCTTTGGTAACCTAGTCTCCATACACGAGCCCATCCGTAATCTTTATAATAAGGCTTCTTATATTTATTGTATAAATATTGCCATATCTCATCGTGAGCTATTACATTTATCCATGCTTTAATAAAGCTAGTTGTACCGCATTGTTGTTTGTCTATCATTGCCTCTTCATATATAGTATACATAAAGTCTGCAGGTAAATCAAAGAACTTTCCGTTATCTAAGGTTCCTACCTGGTCTGCAGAAACTGTGAGATTAGCACCTTGTTTTATCAAGGCGCTTAATCCTTGGTTTCTTATCTCGGTTTCCTCTAGGCCTTGGCCTTTACGGTTATTAAGTTCACTAACAAACTGCTTAATGTATAGCAATTGAGCTTCAGTCAGAGCTGACGTAAGATCGAAATCTTCGTACCCTGGTGAACCAAAACTATCTATTCTATCTAGTCTTAATTCTAACTCATCTGCCATTTCATTTGCGGTCATGTTCTATTTTTTTGATAATTCAATCTGTGTTTTAATTATCATTTTTCTCTCTTGATTGTAATCTTTATTACTATAAGCTATTGTACTTCCAAGGTCTCCTAATTCGATACCATTGTCTAATACATATCTTTTGTTACTCATCTTTTTAATAGCTCCTGCTTCAGTTGCTTCCTGGATAAAAATTCTATGTTCGTATTCAGGATGATTAACCACGGCTAAAAAGTTTGCTGGATTTTCATCTAGTACCATTAATACTTCAGATTTTAACCAATCTTTAGTATTATTAGCCGGGATGGTTCTTCCTAGCGACTTAATAAAGCCTTTCATTTTTCCTAAGTCTGCAGTAATCTCTGCAAATTTAGTATATGCTTTAGCTTTAAGTTCAGCTGCTTCAACTTTCTTAGAAGTTACTTTATTGTCGTTAACAATCATAAATTCATAAGTAGCTCTTAGTATTCTGTCATCATAAGACGGAGAAACTAATTTCTTGTTGGATAATAGAATGTGGTACTTCAACATATCTAAAGGAAAACTTAAATTTAATTGTATTCCTTCTTTAGTCATTGTTACACGTCCTCTTCTATCTGTCCTCCAGAAATTGTCATCTGTCGGTAATGTGACATTTAAGTCTACACCTAATTCTGTTTCAAAGAACTCCTGTTGAGTCATTCCGTTAGGATATTTCTCAAAGTATTTTTTTATATAACGCCTCTCTTGGTCGTCTAAAATTCTTTTTACTCCTCCACCTCTTCGGTAATCATTAAGAGGAACTTGATAGCTTCTCTTAACTTTGTTATAAATAAAAGGGTCATTTTTTTTATCTTGTCCCTTTACTAAAAGTGTTGACCATTTACCCGAGGATTCTACTGGCCTAACACTTACTATCTCTTCTCTTAAATAAGAGCCCCAAACGATAGTTTCTTTTTTTGTTGCTGTTTTTGCTGTCATTTTTATTTATTTATATTAAACTATGTAATTGCCTCCCCATTACGAGGAGGCTTTTACAATCTTATATTAGTCTACAGATAATCTAAGGTCAACTACTTTCGTAGGATCTTCAATCATCATACCACCCCATTTTTGCATATGAACTTCATATCCATCAATAGGAGATGCTACCAATTTCGGAGAACCTTTTCCTGCAGGAGAGAAAGGATCTCTCATACCTGGAATGTATGCCCAGTTATAATCTGGAACACCTTTAGGTTTAACTCTATAGATTCCTGCTTCTTCACCATAGTCAAGAGCTAAGATTCTGTGAGACTCAACGATACCTTTTCCGTCAGGATGTTGTTTCGGGAAGTATACGTCATCATCGAAGAAATCAAGGATTTCAACCATAATACGAACTCCGTTATACCATTCGTAAACGTTGTACTGAGGCTCCATTGTAGCTTTAGTGTTTCCACCGCCAATGTTTCCTGGCTTAGAGTTACTATCTAAGAATCTATCTTGGATAACAGTTACATTTAACTGACCTCTTTTTGCCTGAATTTGTTTAGAGATTTCAATAGCACCAAACTCACCTGTTAACAAGTGGATAGTTCTTTTACCTCTTTCGATTTTACCAACACCCATGTCTAGTAACATCTCTAGATGCCAATCTAAATCATAGCTATTGTAATAGTGTACGTTAGATGGAGCAACTTGCTCGAAGAAACCTGCACCTGATTCGATAGCATATTTAGTCTTGTCATCTTTGTTTAAGTACTTGTGATCATTAGTCCAGTTTTTCTTACCATACATCAACATTCTTGAGAACATCTCTTCGCATTGGTGATGAGCAACCATATCTTGATAGTTAATCCAGATAGACTCAGTTTGACCTTTATATTGGAATCCAAACTCTAATGGTTCGTTTTTCCCTTTGTTAATTACGTTACCAGGAACTTTGTACTCCATACGTAGAGTAGAAGGTCTGTTTTCCATTCTCCAAGGAGATGTGAAATAAGGACTAGAACCTTGGTAAGATAATGTAGAAGGAGATAGGCTGTAGAATTTAGACCATCTAGTTCCTGTAGCTAATTCATCAGCAGGAACAGTTTTAGCAGCTGAATCAGTTACTAGTTCTACTTCTACTTTAGTTAATGAACCTGCGTCAGATACTTTCTTAACAAGTAAGTGATACTCATCACTTTCTCCTCTAAGAACGTTACCTTCTTCGAAGATGTTTTCAGCAAAGATAAGATTAAATCTTTCTCCATTAGCTCCTACATTACCAGTACTAATAGTAGTACCCGCAATTGTTTCTGCAGAAGATAAAGGAAGATTTTTATCGTGTTGTCCTTGCAACATCCAGTTATAAAATCCGTTTTCTTGTTCTACCTCTTTTACTGGGAACCTGTTAACGAACTCTCTTAATTTACCTTGTAAATTAGTTTTGTAGATCTCTCTGATCACAGAACTAATTAGTTCAGGCTTTTGTTGGTACAAAGCATGAAAATGATTATCAGTCACAAGACCGTTATAATCAATAGCTTCATATCTTTGTAATGGAAGTAATTGTGCCATTTTGTTTTCTATTTTTTATTTGTTAGACGAATATATTATTACTTTATTTTTTTCTCGTTTTTCCCATCCCTCGCTCTAATAAATCTAAGATTCCTTGAGCTTTTTGTGATGATTCGACAGAAGTGTTTCTTCCTACACCTCTCTCATTTGTTGATGCTATAACTTTATCAATCTCTGAGACTGCTTGTGTTTTAGCAACATTCTTTATTTTTGAGATATTAGGCTTAAAGCTGCCTTGCTTATCTAAATCAAATAATCCCATAGAATCATAATAATTAATAAGCATCTCAAATTCGGTAGGGTTTCTCATTTGCTTATACATTAAACTAGTATATCCTTTTCCATCATCATCAGTATATACCGGTTTAGTAATGTTAGCTTTAAGCTTTTCCCGTGTTACCTTGTTTAATTTTAATCCATCAATGAATGCTTCTTTAGTATCTATTGATGACATTAAATTATTGTAACTTTCTTCTCGTTGTTTTGCCCATTTTTGCTCTTCAGCTGCTTTAGCTTGTTTTGCTTGTTCAACGTATCCAGTAGCATGTTTTTTAAGTTGAGGTACAGCTTTTAAAGCTTTTTCTTCTAACTTACCAATAGCATCTGCGTCTTCTATTTGCTCAACAGCATCTTCGTCTGAAAAGTTTTTAGACTTTAAATAACGATAGTATAGATTCTTTTGAAGATTAGTATCTTCTTTTATAGAATCATTAGTTACATTTTCAAAGAACTCTAAGTCTTGAGCAGCTTGAATAGCTTGGTCAGCTTCTGAAAAAGAATCTTCTATCTCTAGAAATTTCTTTTTAGCACCGCTAAAGTTATTCTTCCATTGGTCAGTCATTCCTTTAAATGATTTTTCCAATGTGCCTTTCATTAACTCTTTCAATTTATCCAAAGAACCCTCTAGTTCTTCTTCTGATTCTGGAGATGCGATGATTCCCTCATCAATAAACTCCTTCATCATAGCTTTATAAAAAGCTTCTTTTTTGTCTTCTGATACAGCCGTCGGCGCATCATTAACTTCTTTATTCTCCAATTCCTCTTTAGGACTTACAATCTCAGGCTCTGGAGAATCATCTCCTAAATCACCTGTTGTATCCTTTACAGGGGTTACGACTAATTCAGGCGTTTCCTCTGTTGTTTCTGTCGTAGAATCATCTGATACTTCTCCCGAGATTGATGACTCTAACTCTCCTGGCGACATAATTTGTATGCCATCAAATAAGTTTTCTTTTGTTTCACTCATACTGTTGCTGTCTTTATTTTGTTACAATATTAAAATTATTTTTATAAACTATAATGATTATTTTATCATAAATATCTTATAGTACTATAGCTTTATTTTGCTTTAGGTTTTTCTTTGTTTGCTTTTATCTGTTGCTTTTTAATAGCTTCGTTAGCTTTATTACTTCTAACTCTTTCTGATAATTCTCCTTCTTTTACACGAATAGTATTGTTCTTAAAATTTTCATCAACATCTGTTCTTCTAAGATCTAGAGTATCGTCTATACCATTATCATCAGTATCTTCATCATACTTTCTACCATCTCTAATATCAGAAGCAATTTCTTTCATTCCTGCTATTCTTTCTTTAGATTCTATTTCAGCATACTTAACAGCCCTATCTTTTTCTTTCTCTTGCATTTCTTGTTGCATCTGAGCTTGAGCAGTTTGTTGTTGCATCTGAGCAGCCTCTTGTTGTTGTTGAAGCTGTTTTTCTTGCATTTCTTGTTGTTGTTGCTTAATCTTTTCTGCAGAGTCAGCAAGTCTTCTAGATATTTCTTGCACAGATTCAGATTGTGATATAGCAATAAGATCGCCAATAGTAGCTTGTCCATTTTGTACAGCTGCTTGAGATAATGCTTTTAATTCATCGTATAATTCTGCATCTGCAGAAGAATTAGATATATGAACATCATATTCTGAAAGACAGAACTCATCAAAGTTTTGAACCATAACAGCTCCCATGTCATCTAAAATAAATTGACCTTTTTTAGGATTCTTTTTATAAGCATATTTACAACACTCTAAGAATTTACCTAATGCTCTTTTACGAAAGTTAGCATCTAATACAAACCATTTTTCAGTAATATGAGATGTTTGAGTTACTTCTCTATTTACATTTCCTACGGCTTCACGGTTTTGAATTTGACCTTCTCTAGCTCCAGTTACACCAGCAAGTTTTCCTAAAGTAGCTTCTATCTCAAGTAATAAATTAGAATACATTTGTATAGAATTTGGGTCTCCTAGCGGTACATTAGTAGCAGTAAGAGTATTAAATGCTCCTGCTGATTTACCTTGTGAAGGCCCTTTAAGTATCTCACTTGTTGGGTCTAACCACGCCATCTTATTTACAGTAGCATATTTAATCCATTCTTTAGGATCCCATCCTGAAGGTATCATTGAACTATTAATAGCAGCAAAGCTTCCTTTATAAGTAGCTATTTCTAATTCTCTTTTGTAATAAGCAATATCGTAAGAGTATGCTAATGGTTTCATGATATCAGTAAGTGATTGTACTCTGTAATCATTAGTACTGTTTACTGTTCCGATATATGGAGGTATACCTTTAGATTTATTTACCATAGATTTACTAGCGTAAGGAATAGGGCCCATAGCAACATAAATATTATCTGCTATCTTAGTACCTTGTACCCATTCGTTTACCCACATCCATTTTACCTCTTCACCTTCGTCTTTTTTAATTATATAATTTTCATCAACAAAATCATGTTGCTCATCTCCGTCTTCATCATAGTATTTACGTTTGCCTATTTTTCTTCTAGTTCTCCAACATGTTCTAAGTACACGTACATTTCCTAGAGTATCAAAAGCTCCTGCAAAAGTTCTTAACCCTAATTCATTAGGGTGGAAGATTCCTAAACTAGCTTCTTCTCCATATCTATCAAATATAGAAATGTCTCTATTTAATCCTAAAGCACTGTTACTAGAACTATCAGCTGTTCCTGTTTCTAAAAATTCAATATCTTTTTCAGTAAGCTCATCCCAGTAGTCATCAATAACTTGGCCTATAGATTTATATCCATATTCTACAATTATATCAGAATCTTCTATAAACATAGAGCTCCCACCTAAAGTGTAAAGATTCATAGGATTTACTCTTCGCATTACAGGCTCACCTCCTAATACACCGCAGTATACTATTTGTTCTCCGCCTACAAGTAAATCTTCGAAAGTTCTATTAAATAAAAAATCCAGGTTTTGATCTTTGTATTCATATTTAAGAACTTTATTCGCAGTGATTTCTGCGATGTCTTGAAAGTCATAGGTTTTATACTTTTCAAATTCTTGTAATCTTTTTTGAATCTCTTCTTCAGATATAGACTCTGTTTGAATAATCTCCATAAGCTCAGCATCTAGCTTTTGCTTTAAGGCTGTTTCTTTTCTTGTAATTCCTTCTTCATCTCCTGTAGATAAGTATGCTCTATATTCTTTTCGCCTTTTAGAATATTCTCCTACTAGTAAGTTTATCTTACTGTTTTCTATTCCTACGTGCTGAAAACTTGCAGGTAATGATTGTAGGTCTAAATTATCAGGATTAATGAATCTTTCAAAATCTTTTGAGTTAATGATATTAGCTCTAAGATTGTAATTAGTTTTTTTATTTCGAAAGTTAGATCTGAGGTCAGTATCTGATACAAGAATATTCTCTGCGTAATCTATATTCTTTTCGTACCATTTTTTATTTTTCTTCTTATCAGATAATTTTTGTCGTGGGAAGCTTAAGTATCCCTGCATTTTTATTGGCGAATCCTGACTCATAGTAATTTTTTGTTAAAATGCAAATTTAATCATAAAAATTTGAACCTCCTGCATTAATCGGTTTCTTTTTTAACACTCCCATCTTAGCCCAATAAGGATCGTCTAAGAATGTTTTAACTTCTTCTTTACGTTTTTCGGTGGTACGCATCATAGTAGCATCATGCCATAGTAACATACCTAACGAAGAAACACGGTCAAAGTTTCCATACTGATTCCACATTATTAATTCCTTTAATAACGCAGGTGAGTATATGGTCTCTAATGCTCTTATTTCTGAATTTTCAGAAATTCTCTCCAGTAACCACGATTTAATAAAATCTCTTGCTGTCTGATTTACCTTACCTGATGCATTTATCCCCTTAGATGTATTAGTTCCCTGTCTAAATGTATCTGAATTACGTAGTTGATAAGGCGTGTCTGCTAACAAATATAAGCATTTTTGCTTTTCAAAGTACGTAAATAAGCCAGGAAGGTTTTGCTCATACATTCCCGTAGCATTAAAATACATTAATAATTTACGACAAATTTCATAAAAATCATTAGGATTATCTGTACGTCCTGTGTACTCTGCTACTATTTGGCGTGTGTATCTATTCATTATAAAGATAGACGGCAGTGAATCTGTAGTAGACCTAGCTTTATCTACAACATCCATTCCTCCGATGTATGTTCCATATGGTACTACATTCTCATCATTTTTCTGAGGCTTTACCCATATTTCTACCATTCCTTTTTTATCTTCTCCTCTAGTAAGTGGGAAGTTTCTTATAGGTCTAGCATCTTGCACGGTATTAAACTCTACTTTACTGTCTTTGTCAAAAACTAAATAGCCTTTAAAAGAGCTTTCTTTGTATTTAGTAAGCTTGCCTCCTTCTACTTCTGCTAATTGTTCTTTTAGTAATAGTGTTGGAAAGTAAGCACCTTCTACAACTAAGAATGCTTCAGAAGGAACTATTGGCCCATTAATTATTTCTGTATGGTAAACTGATGGGTCATTGGCTTTCTTTGCTTGGTCTCTTCTAGACTTAATATACATTCTAGCTAAAGACTCATCGGTAACTCTATCAGGACCCTTTTTAAATTCATTAAGTGTTTTCCAATAAGGAACAAAGTATCCTATAGTTCCTCTATTTTCATAAATATCGTTAAATACTATACAATTGTATTCCGAAGGATTTCTAAAAATAGATTCTGCATATAAGGCTGCTTGGCCAGAGACAAGACCTCCTGTACCAAGAGCCCATATAACTAAATTCTTTTTTTGCTTAGAAGCTTGTGTTGCTTCTATCGCTCCCCACGCCTCTTTTACGTTAGTCATGAATCCTATCTCATCTAGAATACATAAGTTAGGTCGAGTACCGTTGGCCGCTAGTGGATTATCTTTAAATGTTCTATGTCGTAGTAAAGAACCTGTTCGAGAAGTGTATTCTCTATTAGGAGCGAGTGATCCTGTATATGCAACCATTAATGGAGAAGGA
>JAAHTG010001732.1_pt1 | contig 14001 bp, 11 predicted proteins | sample 6116081 | NCBI WGS metagenome assembly JAAHTG01 (sample SAMN13939989, study PRJNA603662) | sponge metagenome | isolation source: marine sponge | host: Mycale hentscheli | place: New Zealand | collected 2005 | reverse complement strand
TTATTCTCCAATTGTAAGTATTTGCCATATTTATTTATTTATTTGAGTTTTTAATAGTTCTATTTCTGCTTTTAGTTCTTTTATAGCACCTACTAATAATGGCACTATATGTGAATTATCTACACCTTGATATTTTGGAGTTCCATCTTCATTTACTTCATCTTTTTTTCCTGATACTGCTTGTGGAACAACCTCTTGTAATTCGTGTGCTATAAACCCTTGATATGTTGTTTCAGTATCTTCTTTATAGTTGAATGTTTTAGGCTGTATATTATTTACCTTATCTAATGCACCTGTAAGTTCAGATACATTTTCTTTCATTCTGTAGTCAGAATATGATTGATATAAACAATTTGAACCAGATGTTACAATAGCTCCTACAGGTACTGTTGTAGAATAAGAACTTCTAAAGAAATCTATAAAAGAAGGACTGTTACTAGCAGATAAAGTACATCTTAAAGCACCATAAGAACCACTTGTTCCTCCATATATATAATCTCCTGTATATGCACTTCCTGATTCTGTTACTGTTATTTTACCATAAGTTGGAGAAGTCGTTCCGATTCCTAAATTTCCATTCTGTAACCACCTTCCCGCTTCATATGCGGCTCCACCATTATTTAACCAAAACCCTATTCCTTGGGTTCCACCACCGGCTCCGCTATATATACCTAAACCAATTCCACTATAGTGAAACATACCATAGCCTATGCTTGGTGTACTTGATGCTTTACCTAAACCTAGAATTCCGCCATTTAAAGAAATGTTTCCATCGGATGTTATACGCATTCTTTCACCAGCACTTGCATCGTAAACTTGCCAACACAACGTATCTGTGCCTATGCTTGTACCTGTATAAAACCCTCCATTAGTTGTTTGTGTAAAAACAGCTGAATTTCTTGCTCTATTATTTTGAACAGTTATATAAGCTTGTGAATTTGTTTCAGATTGATAAACGTGTAGTTTTTGATTAGGCGAAGTCGCTCCTATTCCTACATTTCCAGAACTGTCTATTAATATATCAGTTTCTCTACCATTTGTTCCAAATCCTAAAGTACCATTTTCTTGATTTTTAATAATACTATTAAGACTTTCCATTTGGAATATTAAACCATCTGAACTGCCATTTCCTGTTTGAGAATTAGTTAGAGCAAATCTTGCATAAGATTGACCTAAATGTGCAATTTGAAATTGATGGTCTGAAGGTATGGCATAATTTCCAACAGAAACTTGTCCTGCAAAAGTTGCGTTTCCAGAACTATCAATAGTGATAACAGTTGCAGCAGTATTATGATTTTTATATAATCCCGCATTGTTTCCACTAGAATACCATTCCCAAGTATTAGCAGCAGTTGTTCTATCAGAAAACATTAAACTATTTGAAACACCTGAAGATTTTATAATACCAACTGTTTCTAATTTTTGACTTGGCAAAGTCGTTCCGATTCCTACTGAACTTGTTGCATTGTCAAATCTTACATATTCAGAACTTTGGTCATTATGAATTGTTATATCTCCATCTTGCTTTAAACCAAAAAATAATGCAGTTGTATTTGGATGTGTAAAAAATAAACCTGAAGTTCCGTGTGTAATTCTATATGTTTCTTGACCATCTCTTTCAAATCTTAAAGAATCAGTCCCTGTTCCTGTATTTATAGTTAATTTAGAAGAAGGCGAATCAGTTCCTATTCCTACGTTTCCTGCGGAAGTGATACGCATTCTTTCTGGAAGACCAGAGCCAACGCTAAACTTCATAACTCCTAAGCTGTATATACTTGATTCAGCGGTAGTCGCGTATATGCCAAAATTAATACTACCATTACCAATATTTAGTGTTCCAGCAACACTTCCTCCTATAGTAAGTGAGCCTCTACTAGTGCCAGTGTTTAACATTGAGGTTGTTAAAATCCCAACATTACCCGAACTATCAATACGCATTTTTTCTGTAAGATTTGTATATAATGCAAGAGCATCATTACTTACTGAACCAATTACGACCGCACCTATATTAGTGTCAAGTAATCCTGTTCTTGTGCCATCACTCCATTCTAATTTATAAGAGGGTGTGCAGTTTATTCCAACTTTTCCTGCAAAAGTTGCATTTTGTGAAGCATCTAATGTTAAAGCCAAAGTATCTTGTGTATAAAATCTCATTAGTGAGCCTAATGAAATAGCTTTAATATTTAAATCATCTCTATCAGATGAATCTAAAGAAATTACTCCTCTAGCAGTTCCTGTGTCAGTTAAATAAATATTATCTTCTGCATATACATCTCCACTTGCGATTATATTTCCTGTAACTGTAACCCCTGTATTTGTAGTTTCAAGTTTTGTAACATTAGCGTGTCTTAAGCCTACTTTGCCTCCTTCAATATATTGAACACCAACTTGACCATTTATGCCACTAATAAGAACTTGTGTACTACCTTGTAAATTTAATGTTCCTGTTCCAGTATCTTTTATATAACTATTACTACCATCGTGATAAATTTGTAAATCATCTTGGTCTCCAAACAAAGCTTTTTTAGTGTCTAAGTGTTTAGTATCTCTTACAAATACAGTTTTTGTTATACCGCCATCAACTCTAAAATATTCAGTAACACCACCAGAGCCATCATCACTTTGGAATATAATATCTCCATTATCCACTTCTTGTCTGATATATAAATTTCCAGATACAGTATTTTTAATATATGCATTACTACCATCGTGTCCTATTACTAAATCACTACTGCCACCACAATACAAAAATTTATTGTCTGGCAAATTTATGTTTCCTGCAAAAGTTGCGTTAGTGCCAATAGTTGCTAAGGTTGTTGTAAAATTTGATTGAAAACCAGTTGATCCAACACCGCTTGGTCTTAAAAATATTGTTCCTGCTCCTGTAGGTCCTAATACAACTCCTGGAGAAAGTCCAGAAAATCTATCTGCAAAAACTGTAGCGTTTGTGCCTCCCGTAGTTATGTTTCCTGCAAAAGTTGCGTCACCATTATTAGTGTCAAATGTATGACTTACAGTAGTATTTACATTTCTAAAGAATATTTTAGAATCATTATTATTAGCTGTAGCTCCTGGTGTTTGTAATATAAGCCCAGTTGAAAAAGCTGAATAAAGTGTATTTGTTCCATCTGCACCTTGAAACCAATTGTTAGCTCTTAATCTACCAGCAAAAGTTGCGTTACCTGAACTGTTTATAGTTAATCTAGGAGTTTGATTTAAGAAGTCAACACCACTTGATATTTTAAATGTATCTTGAGTATAAACTATAGCACTTTCATTATCACTAGAATATAAGTTTAAATATTCTTCATTAGTAGTATCTTGTATTCTTAAATATGGATTTGTACTACCTTCAATACTAATATAATCGTCAGCGTTTATGGCTCCTGTAACATTTATTCCATAGCTTGTAGTTTCAAGCTTTTTAACTCCATTGTAATATAATTTAACATCAGCTGATGGATTACCTATTATAGAGTTTTTAGTACTATCTGTATTTTGTACAATAAACAAAGTTGTTCTATTGTATAATGAGCCAACACCAACCTCATCAATATAACTATTACTTCCATCGTGATATATTTGTAAATCATTTGATGTTCCAAAGTATGCTTTACTAGTATCAGTAAATGTAATATCGTCTCCTGCACTTACTGCTATGTCTGTACCTCCAGTTGTATTTCCGTTTGACAATACTTCTGACAATTCATTGTTTTCTCCCACTTTAGTATCTACATATCCTTTTGAAGCTGCATCTGTACTTGCACTTGGTGTAGCAGGAATTGTTACTTGATTGCTAAATGTTTTTACTCCACTAATAGATTGATTTCCACTAGTCATTACTGCTCCTGCTGATAATACATTAGTAGCATCAGTTACATCAGCACTTGCTTCAATACCATTTAACTTAGTTTCATCAGCATCAGTAAAAGCATTAGTGTTTGAATTGCTTTCATAAGCAGTTTTAATTTCAGCAGCAGTTTGGTCAGTAGTTGCACCTGCTTCTATTCCATCTAATTTTGTCTTATCACCATTTACAAATGCTCCCTCTGAAGGTTTAACTTGTAACGTAGATATTGTTACTGCTTTTATTCCTGCTAAGTCTGTTAATTCTGAATCCATTAATGCACCTGCTGAAGTAACATTAGCTGTATCAGTAACATCTGCACCTGATTCAATACCATCTAATTTTGTTCCGTCTGTAGCAACATCTCTACCATCAACTGTTCCTGAAAGTATTATATCTCCTTCAAATGTAGCGTCTTGTGAAGTGTCTATTGTTAAAGCTAATGTTTCTGCTGTATTAAATATTAAGTCACCTGTAGCTGTAGTTACTTCATTACCACCAGAACTAGTAATTATTCTTAAATCATAGTCATCAGAGTTAGGTGCTTTTAAATCTATATATCCACCTGAAGCTCCTCCTATTTCTATTCTACCAAATGCAGAACCCTCAACACTTATTACATCATCTACATCTAAAGTTCCACTTATATCTATTCCTGTAGAACTTGTTCCTAGTTTTATAGAACCATAATGAAATAATTGAGCAGAACCTGTGTTTCCATCTGCTCTAAAATATACAACTTCTGTTGTACCATCTCCTCCATCACTTAATATTTCTACATCCCCATCATCAACCTTTTGCCTAATATATAAAGCACCTGTGTTATTTGTTAATTCACTATATGTACCGTTATGATAAATCTCTAAATCCTGACTATCACCAAATTGTGCTTTTATACTATCTTCAAATCTAACATTTGTAAAAAATTCACTATAAGAATTATTTATACTAAATCTAAAACCACCTCCTGTACTAAATTTAATTTGGTCGCTTAAAAACTCTAATTTAGTATCTATATCTCCTGTGTGTATAATAGCATCAGATACATATAAAGCAGGAGAAACGAAAATACTGTCTGTAAAAGTACCTCTTTCAGCTTCTAAATCACCTATAACTAAATCTGCTTTAGCATATCCTGTTCCACTTGTATTTACTGTTGTAGTAGGTTCTTCTTGTAGGTCTTTAAATAAATGAAATTTAGTGTCTGAAGCGCTTCTGTACAAACCGGAATATAAATCTTGAGATCCTGAAGTATCATATAAACCATAGAACCCTAGATCAACAAGGTCAGAAGTATTGTTGTCATTACCCACTATAATCAATGGATCCTTGACACTTAATGTGTCAGTATCCACTGTAGTAGTAGTTCCTTCAACAAGTAAATTACCTGTAACTGTTAAATCTCCTCCTATTTTAGAATTACCAGAAACTTGAAATGTAGTAGTAGGTGAAACACCTATACCTATTCTACTTGTTGATATATATAAAGGTGTATTATTTCCTACACCATCTGTAATTTGTTTAGCACTAGATGTTATGATTCCGTTATCAGTTGCTTTTAAAAGCGAATCATAAGTATCAGATATTCTAGTTCCTGTTAAAGTCGTTCCCATAAATATCTATTTATTATTATTGTTTTGTTTTTCAAGTATTCTATTAATAAATACTTTTAATTTAACTACATTCTCCTGTTTAGGTTTATAAGTATTTTTTTTACTTATCATAAAACCCAGCCATTGAAATTCTCATTCTTATCAGGATACATTCCGTCTTCATTAATGTCGTTGTATTCTGGATATGAATTATTATTATTATCCATATAATCTAAAAATCTTCTAACATAGAATTCAGCCTTATCTCTAGAGCTGTCTACTAAAGATTTAATCTCTTGCATCGAAGGAGTCTCTGATGACTCGCTTCGATGTCTAAAGACACCTCCGTTACTAACTTGATATGAAGCGAACATATAATAGTCACTTTGTGCAAACCAGATTAGCATTGGTGTTAAGTAGTCGTTTAGGAGTGTTTTATAAACCGCATTACCAGCATCGTCAATAGTATCATTTGTTATTAATGTTGATATTTTATTATATAGTTTAGTTCCTAGATAATTTTGAATATGAATGTCCTGAGCCACCTCAATAAACTGAATAAATTTATCAGCATCTACAGCACCTCCAATTATGGATTTTCTTCTTAAATCATCAGTCGTTATGAATAGTGCTTTCATCTTTTTTCTTTTTAAATATTGATTTAACTCTTTCTATTGCAGATAATTTTTCTCCAGTTTCTTCTTCTCTCTTAATCTTAGTTTCAATGTTATCAAGTTGAGTAAACTCAATTGGTTGAAGAGTAACAAAGTAAAGGTTCAAGTATATGCCGTTGAATTCTAAAAGCTTATTAAAGCATTCTAAGAGCTGTTCTTGGAACGGTCTAACAACTATGTTGTCCATAAGCACAGAAGCCGTTCTAAGCTCTTCTGCGTTATTCCCAAAGCCTGTATTATCTTTAATACCAAGTAATATTGGTGATACAATTCTATGGCCTAACATTATCTTCTCTCTAGCTTCATCTGCTAAGAACTGATATTGTGCGTGAGCATCTGGTAAATGTATTGGCTCTATATCTGCTTTTCTTTCTGGATCCTCGTTAAATGCTAATATAAATTTACCTGAGTTAGAAGTTCCTCCAAACTTATCCTGGATCTTTCCTTCTATTAACTGTTGAGCTTCTTCATCCGGAACACCATTATTAAAATTAATAAGTAAACTTGGCTGTAAACCATTTTTAATATTATTAATATGATAATTAGATACTTCTTCTTCTAAAGAAGAGTATTGTAGGGATCCGTGATAGTCGACTGGAGCATAGTAATAAAAACCAGATCTATAAGGTTTAATGACGTAAAGCTCTCTGTATTCGCTTTTACTTCCATATCCAAAAGCAGGTATTCTTTTAGGATTGTCACTTGTTTTCTTTTCAGACCATTTAGGATGATAGTAATAACCTTTTATCTGTCCTTTATCTGCTTTTTCAGCTCTAATAGTTTCCATTGGAAAATGAGTAACACTAGTTATAGATGTTTTAGATTTGTTATAAACAATCTGCATTGCAGCTTGCCCAAGTAATTTATAATCATTTACAACTCTCTTTACCTGATCTCCTTTTACAAGATCTTTCATTCTAGCATACATTTCAGGTTTCTCTCTACTATCTGTAGCCTCTATACCTCTACCGTAGATCATATCTACAATACCGTTTATACAACAAGAATTTGTTGGACTACTTAAGTAAAGGTTTATTAAGTTGTCAAAATAATCATTGTTTTCTCCGTAAGTTACCCAGTCCTTATTATAATGTTCTTTTATTTCTGGCGTAGTATAACCTTGCAGATTAACAACTCTAATATTATTTTTATATGTTTTCTTTTTAGCCATATTATATTGTTATGTATTTCTGTCCTGAAGGGGAAGCATCGTGTTCATCATACTTTCCTGTGTTTAATGTATGAGGAATAGTTCTATCTGTTTGAGCTGTACAATAAGCTTTATCTCTATATAATAGACTTCCTGATCTTGTTACTTCTATATAATACATTTTACTTTCAGACAAAATACTGAATGTACAAGGTATTTCTATAAAGTTACCGCTATAAGTAGCAGTTAAACTCGTTAGTGTTTCTGTTTTTCTAGTACCGTCTTCAGTTATTTTCAATTGAACATTACTATCTTCTAAATAAGATCTAGGTACAATCTTAATTGTTTGTGAAGTTGATACTGGTAATAGTATTATCATATATAGATAATCAAAAAAAACCTATTTTGTTTTAAATAAAAAAGCCCCACTGAAAAGTGAGGCTTTTATACAAATTAAGAAATGATTAGTTTCCTCCTCCAGGTATTCCTGATGGATCATCATCAACATCTACATCAGCAGCAGATCCAGGTTCAACAGTAATTGTACTTGCATCTCCTAAAGTTAACTGAGTGTCTGTTTCGGCAGTAACAGAAATAAAATTAGCAGGCTGTCTTTCTTGGCCAGATAAAGTTAAATTGTATCCGCTTAAGTCTCCCATTGCAGATCCAGTAGAAATAGTTCCACCAGTCACATCAGCTCCGTGTTCATTACCTACATAGAAGTAGTTATCATTATTATCTTTTACAATAATGTGTGGTCTTCCAAAAGACAATAATTTAATTTCTTTATGGTCTTTTAATGTTAATTTAGGTAAAACTAATGTTAGAACTTGCTCAAAGAATGTACCTCCTGTATCAGTAGAGGAATTAATTGTTTGTTCTAAATTAGAATTGCCTTTAAGATCGTATCTGTAAGCAGTAAGCCCAGATCCAAGTCCATCAATTTCATCAGTGTTTGTACTATCATAAACAACTTCAGTTGTTCCGTAGTTAATGAAATAAACGGCTTTTATGCCTCCTACTGAGTCTTTACACGGTCTTTGTCTTCCTTGTGTTAAATCGCAACTCATATTATTATTTTTTTATATTAAAAAGGCGGCGTTAGCCGCCCTTTTGTTAAACATCTATTTTATTTATTATGCTAATGTAAGTAATGATAAATCACTTCCAATTCCATATTGAACTCCACTTGTAAATCTCATAACTATTCTTACGTTTTGAGATCCATCAAGATCAGACATATCAATAACTTTCACTTCGTTGTGATCAGATAATAAACCTGTTCCGAAATATAAGTTAGATTTTTCACCCCCAACAATGTGGTCAGATGGCATACCTGGAGTATAAACAACTTCGATACCTTCGAAAGATAATGAAGCATTATTGTTATACCATTGGTTTCCTTCTGCTTTATAACCAGCAGCACCTAATCCGTTAGCACCATATCCACCTAAGTGTCTGATGTAAGCTTGCCAAGCAGCTGGCGGTACAAATAATTTTAAATCTTCTTTTCCGTAAACTGCGCTAGGAATTGAGTCAACAACATTACTTAATAAAGTAACAATGTTAGAAGAAGTAAATGAAGTTTCTGATCCATTAGCAGCGTCATTAACATCTGCATCAGCAGCCATAAGAACTGTAAATCCGTCAAATTCACCTGCGTTTCCGTTTACACCAGCCCAGATATTTTGCTCAGTCTTCTCAGCAACTTTAGAAGCAACGTGACCGATTAAGAAATCAGAGAATTTAGGAGGCAATTGATCAAATGAAGAGTATCCCATTTGAATAGCTTCCCAGTCAGATCTAAAGTCTTTTTTACAAAGCTCTATATTTACCTGGAACTCTTCCGGTTGAAGGATTCTTTCAGTTAATGTAATTGCACCTGTGTCAGTAAAATCACAAGAACCGTCTTTAATTAAGTTTGCGTCTGTTGCAACTTTTTTAATTACCTCTTTAAATTTTACATTTGGTTTAATTTCAATACTACCTCTATCAAGTGTAGCACCTGATAATAAAGCAGCAGAAATGTACTTGCCTGCAAATTCGCCAGCGTAAGTACTTGTAATTGATGTAGTAGTAGCCATTTTTTATTTATTTAATTTTAGTTATTTACGATATTTTACTTAAAACTCTATCCATTAAAGTTTTACTTTTATTTTGAGCATAAAGATTTAAGCTCTTTTTCTCTACAGAAGATTCAGGATCGTGAGCAATAGGCTCAACAGCTGGTTCTTGAGAAGATAGTTGCTCTGGAACTTCAGGCATATCTTCTTGCATCTTAAGACTATCCACTAGAGCTTTCATTTCTGCCATAGCTTTTTCTAGATCTTCTTTAGTAGCATACTTATCCATCGGATTCTCTTTTACCTCTTCGATAATTTCATCCTCTTCTAGTTTTTTCTTGTCATCATAAGAAGCTTCAACTTCATCAGATAATTCTGTTTCTGATTCAACCTTTTCTACTTCTTTGACTTCTTCACTTAGAACAACTTCTTGTTCTTTTACTTCTATTTCAGAAGCATCACTTTTAGCTTCCATTTCAGGAGCTTTAGAATTGTCTTCTTCACTAAGAAGTACATTCTTGAATTTTTCTACGATATCTTTTGCATTCATAATAAAATTTTATATATATAGTTAATTAATTAGTTATCTATCTGTTGTATTTTTAAGCTTTCTTCTGTATTATAAACCATTCAACACCATCAGACCATACTTGTATTCCTTCATAGGTTACATTGATAACATAAGCACCTGTAGAACCATCTAAAGTTTCAGAACCTGTAGGAGTTAAGTTTACTCTTGTAGAAACTGCAAATCCACCATTAGATATAAACCTCATTAACCTGTTTGTATTGTCTGCTGCTGAAGGTAAATTCAATGTTGCATTACCTGATCCGCCAGACCAAGTTAATCTAATAAGCATAGATTTGTCATAAGTTGAATCGGATAAGTTAACGGTAGAACCATCACTCATAGTAATGGTTGTTGGAATCAGGTAGTTCTCTAATTGATATACTTCGGCTTTTTTAGTTTCACTTCCCTCTACTATAGCAAGCAAATCGTCTTCTTGTATAGCTGTAATTGCTGTTAATTGTGATATTTTTTTACTCATTATTTATAATTTTATATTGTTACCGTTTTCTTGTAATATGTTACCTCCTGATTCTAATAACAATACTCCATCTCCATATATTTTTCCTACTCCTTGAGCTTGCAGAGAACCATCACAACATTTTCTTGAGTATGTTCCGTTAGCGCACAAACAACCTCTTCTATTAGACCTAGGAGTCGCTCTTCCTGGAGTTTTAAATCTTCTTGCCATAATTTTATTTTATAGGTACGCAGTTAGGTACTTGTCTTCCATTTTTATCTTTCATTCCTATTTGCTCATATCCTTCTTGACAAGGTAATTTTAAAGAATGCTTTTCACAAGGCATATACCATATTCTACCTTCAAACTCGTGTTCGTGATGACCTTGACATCCGAAATCTTCAGCTGCTATTTCAGCAGACTCAACAGTAGAGTAAGCAAGTCTATCTCCTATAATAGCATACTCTTCATCAACTATCATAGACTTTAATTCTAATTCATCAAGTTCTCTTAATTTACCTCTTGACCAACTTAACGCTGCTTTACCTCCCCATAATAAATAAGATATAGTTCCACAAGCTTTACTGTCATTAGGATCATAATAAGTTTCAGCTCTAGATAAATAAGAGTACATTCTTTTAATTGTAGATACTGAAAGTTTTTCTCCTCTTGCTAATTGTTGCGCTCTAACTTTACCTACAGAAGTAGCGCATTTATTATTTACTTTCTTATTGAGTTCAATACCTCTTTTAGCATTATTTCTAACTCCGGATCCATAGTCGCTATAAGTAGCCATATCTACTTCTAATATATCAGTCAATTCTTCTATAATAGATAAAGCTTCTAATTCTTGATCTTGTTCGTATTTAATTGCATCTATAAAGTGACCTTCAATAGAAAATCCTTTTACTTTACCAGACTTAACATAATTATTCCATACATCATCATTATTTACTTTCATAGATACCATCCAAGTACCTACAGGTAAATTAAATCCATACTTATTAGATTTATCTTGTTTTTCATCTTCTATTATCCAGGACTCGACAACAGAAAGTCCATTAAGTTTAATCTCGTGTTCTAAAGTAGAATTATTCTGGTTACCTTTAGTCAAGAAAAGCTCTGAGGCTTTCTTGACGGTATCTTCACTGAAATAAATGAAATACTCTTGTTCATCAAACTTTCTGAATATCTTTTTGTTAGGTATTAAAGCTGGCCCCATTATTATTTTCTTCTCTTTATCTACCTCAGCTAATTTTACCTCTTGAGACTTAAGAGCAATGAAGTCTTCTTCTATTGCTGGATTATCAACTATTGATATTGCTTGTATTCCTGCAATATCACTTTCTTCGTCGATTATTAATTCTATTACTTGTGCTTCTTCCATAATAAGTAAATCTTTTTTATACTATTTTGTTTTTATCCTATTGCAGAACCTGTTATAATATTTCTGTCTAATTCTTGTGCTGTACTTACATCATTACTAACCACAAAGGCTTTTATAGGTTCACCTGTTCTTTGAGCTACGGTTTCAGCTAATTGCATTTGAGTTCCTGTACCTACTATATTGAATACCGGTTCTTGTTGTGCTGGAGCTGATGATCCACCTGATATACCCGCTGCTCCTGAAGGAGCGCTTGTTGCTGTTGGTACAAATTTAGTACTTGCTATTGCGGCAACTTGAGCTGCACCTAAAACACCTATCGCTATAGCGGCAACACTTTTCTTTATAAAACCTCCCTTTTCTCTTGCCAATACATCACTCACAGCAAGAGCTGTATTAATGACAGCTTGAGCTATAGCAAATGCTTTTTGTAACTTAAAGTTTCTTTCTGCTATTTCGTCTCTTTTTTGTTGTAATGCTAATTCATTTGCCTCTATTTGTTTGTTTATTTTTTCTCTTTCTTTAGCGGAGAGATTCTCATTCCTTAATCTTTCTTTTAATTCATTATTAAGTAAAACAGTTTTTCTTTCTTCTCTAGACAACTCAGCATCAGTTAACATTGCCATAGTGTTAGATAATCCATCGATAAGTTCTTGTACTTCTCTTAAACCTTCCTCTAATTCTGTTTGGCGAGCTGATTTTCTTTTAGCGGCAAAGAATTCTATTATCTTTTGCTTTTCCGCCTCTATATCTATAATATTCTCTAATCCTTGAGTTAATATATCAAATTGTTTAAGAGCAGATTGTTCTTGTATATCTATTATCTGTTCTTCTGTTAATGAAGCAAATTGACTTCTGAATCTATTAAGATCAACTATTTGATTAATAAATTGATCAGCATCAAAAGCATCTTCTCTAAGTTCAGGAATTAAAAGAGGCTCGTCGCTTAACAGTTTTTGTAAGCTTATATAATCCTCTATTAAATCAAAAAACTCTTTAGTAGCCCTATTAAGATCATCTACAACCTCTATATCATCTGCTACAAAAAAGTCAAAACCGTCTGGTTCTAATGATTTTTTTATTTCGTGTAATTTTATAAGAATATCAAAATATTCTTCGCTTTTATCTTTTTTCTCTTTAATTAATTTGTTTACTCTTGTGGTCAAGTTAGCCTCTTGCAATAAGTTTGCCCTTTGTATTTCTGCATAGCCCGCAGTAAGAACACTTAAATCCTTGTCTTTTTCTTTTTGCTTATTCAGCTTAGCTTGAACTTTTTCTTGTTCATCAATTGCAACAGATAGCTCTTTTTCTTTTTTAGACATTTCGTCCTGTAAAGAAAGTCTTTGCTGTTCTAGGTTTAAGAATTCACTAGCTTTTTTCCTTCTTTCTTCTAGCGTCAGGTTTTCGTCTTCCAATATTTTTCTAAGTGTAGAATGCTGACTGGCCAAAGCATTAACCAATTCGTCTCTTTCTCTTAGGGCTTTATTATTGTTTTTTAATGCTTTTTCTAATAGATTTAATACATTTAAATTTTGTTGCAAAGAGTCTGTTAAATCATCAGTAGCCTCTTCAGCCTTTTTAACACCACCAAAAAAGAAATCCAAAGCAGCAAGAACAGCCTGAAAAGCTAAAATAAGTCCTAATGGGCCTTTTAACTGATTACCTAATAATTTGAAAGCATTTGTAGCACCATCTGTTTTAGATATTAATGTTACAAATAGAGTAGATAACTGAGATAAGTTGTTTGCCACACCTCTAAGTCCGTAAGGTAAATCAGATAAAGTTCTACCAACTTCAGTTAAAGTCGCTCCCGCTAAACCAGCATTAGATATTAAATCTTCATTTACCTTGACATTTCTTATAGTAGATCCAGAAAGCACATCAATTTTAGCTTGTACCGCTATAATCTTTCTTTGATATTTATCAAACTCAACGATGCTTCTTGCGGTTGCTTTTTGTTGAGCTATTAATGCGTTTCTTTGTTGCATTAAATCACCAACAGAACCCTTCATAGGCCCACTTATAGCGTTTTGAGCGTTTTTTAGCTTCTGTATTTCTTCGGTTTGCGCCCTGTATTGTTCGTTTGTTTTTGCAGTTTTATCTCTTAATTCCTCTAAAGCTTTTATTTGCTCACCATAACCTTTTACAGTGCCTTGAGCTGTAGCATTCATTTTAGATAATGCGTCTTTAGCTTTCTTTATGGTATTTTCTAAAGTATCAAAAGAGTTTTGTAAGCCATCAATTTTAGCTCTTACTTGATTAT
>JAAHTG010000411.1_pt2 | contig 14013 bp, 15 predicted proteins | sample 6116081 | NCBI WGS metagenome assembly JAAHTG01 (sample SAMN13939989, study PRJNA603662) | sponge metagenome | isolation source: marine sponge | host: Mycale hentscheli | place: New Zealand | collected 2005 | reverse complement strand
TTTTGGACTATTTTGAAGGTAATACCGTTGGCAAAGTTTTTGACTCCCCTTGGAATGGATTTGCGGATGCCCGCAATCAATGTTTGGACCAAGCCGACTCGTCCGCTTGTGATTTTTACCTTTACCTTGATGCGGACCATACTCTAACCGTCACCAATAATGAATGGACTTCCAAACTTTCCACCGATATGGATTCCTATATGCTCGCCATAGTAGGTAGTTCTATGACTCATTGGCTTCCTTGGCTCATAAATACGCAATCTCCTTATCGCTGGCATTCTGTTTTACACGAATATATTTCCTATGCGGGTGATTCTCCCGAGCAATCAGGCGGGGTCTTGGATACAATTAGTATTTATCACCATTACGATGGAGGCGGCCGAGCCAAAGGCCACGGATTGTATGCTCGTGATAGAGATACTTTCCTTAGAGAGTTCAATACCGAAACGGACCCTTTCTTACTTCAACGCTATACATTTTATTTGGCTCAATCATGCAAAGATGCAGGGCAACAATATTTTGCGGATGCGATTCGTTATTACAAAATGCGAACCTGTATGGGTGGCTGGGATGAAGAAATCTATGAATCTTGGTTAGCCATTTGGGAAATGACGAAAGATACAGATTATCTATTCAAGGCTATTGAAAGCGTTAAGCAGCGTCCAGATGCTTACTTCAAACTTTTGGTTCATGGTAAAACTTTGGGGAATTGGAAACTGTTACGCAAGGCCCTTGGGTTATACGAACAAGTTGAAGAATGGAATACAATGGGGCTATTTATGCAACCACAATATAATTGGATGGTTGATGATGCCGCAGCAATGGCATATTATGAAATTGAAAATATGGAGAAAGCCTTAAAAATCACTAAAAGTTTGCTGGAAAGGCATGATGTCCCAGAAGGGGAGAAGCAACGATTAAGGGCGAATCTTCCTTGGTTTGATTGACTTATAAACAAGCAAACAGGCTAACTATTAAATGGTAGTAATGACAAAACAACATCATGCCCGAGGACGATATGACAGTTGTTCCACCGAAAAGAATGACGGTGACTCGTTTAGGACATAAAGTTGATGAAGTCCACGAATCGGTGGATGAAATTAGTAATGAATTGGCAGAAATTAAACAAGTTTTGAAGTCTTTGTTAGAAGTTACCTTGGGATTAAACACTAAAGAAGAAGAAAAGCCTCCAAATAAGGAAGACTACTCTATGTATGGCTAACTTCTCCCCTCAAAGGAAATCTAAATCCAACTTAGTTTGCTCCATCATGTCGTTATCGTCAAATGTTTGCGATACCCAATCACTCACATGGTAATACAATTGTTGAATATAATTATCGCAGCCATACTTATCCACAAGGTCATTCATCAATGAGTCATACTTCTTAACCGAACCTTTTGACACCGTAAGAATAATTTGGCCATCACAATAAACAACTTCGTGTTCTCCCGTCACCGACTCTTCGGACGATTTCTCCGACAACAAAGTTCTGCATTTACCCGTAATAGGTGGTCTTCTATATTTCGCTCCACATTTAGGACACCTAACTTTTTGTTGTCCGAATGCCCGAAGGTTACCTCTCATATCTCTAATCAAATGTCGGTCAATAAGTTTGGAAGCCTGTTGTTTATTATCAACGGCATAAAGTAAATCTCCAAGAGCGAATTGAGCCATTGTCTTTTGACGCATGGATTCTAATTCTGTATAGGGATTGATGATGGGTCCCGCTCCACAATCGGTGGTATCGTGTGTGAAACCAAAACCGCTAAGTTCCGCTGGACTACCCAATCTCGTTTCCACAGTTTCCACACCTAACTTGAGAGCATCTTTAGCATCGGGGTATGATTGTGTCCCTTCATAAAATGTAATTGGATATTGCATAGAAGTATCAACATTGAGAGCCTCTTTATCAATCTCACTTGGATTGATACGCATAGTGAGAATCAATGGTGCATCCATTTGACCGCCTCTATGCCCTGCTAGGAAAGCCCTACTAAAGTTTAGAACTCCATCAAGTAATAGCATAAATGCGTCAATATCTCCATCACAATTACGGCGTTTCGCCGCATGGAAAAATGGGTGTCCGTAGTGTCCTTTTATATTACTGAATCCGATGATACGACAAACGATGGCCCCACTTGTGTGAGGTGCGATACCCATACCTAAGTGTCCTATTAAATCTTGGGGACTATCCACATTATAGTAAGCCTTTTCTCCATATTGTCTAATCAACAAATCGTCTAAAAACTTAGTAGCCTTTACAAGATTGTCCGCACAATTAGTTGGCAACACTACATCTTGCACCATTAATTCACAAGTTTGGTTTTCATCGGTTAAGGGGTCACCGAAAACATCGGAAGTATATCCTAACTTATGTGCTTGCTGTATTGTCATACCGATTTCTGCTGGACGGAAATGAGTCATGGTAATATCAACCATGTCCCATCTTAGGGTCCCATCACGGAATACTGATACTCCATTTTTGTAACGCAAAACACCTTTCAACATTGATTCCGGAGTCTTTTCAACACTCGTCATTCCCTTGACTCCCTTAACTTCGGGAGTCCCCAATAAATCTGCATCTTTAAGAGATTGCTCCCATAAATCATTGAACCCAACATCTTGTTGCTGTAACTCCACGAACTTAGTTTTACGGAAACTTCCATCGGGGTTTTTGAGGAACCTTTGCCAAGTATGTTCACCTGTTTCCTCATCTAATCTTAGACCAAGTTCAATCTTGGCTTTTTTGGAGGCTGCATCTCGCATCAATCTTTTAGTCCCCACCTTAAAACCAACGGGGAAAAGTCCATGAATAGCAGGTTTCATTTCTCTTGGCTTAGAGCCTTCCGGCTTACCCATTCTTGCTCCAATTCGGAGTGTAACGGCTGAACGAGCCTCAACCCCTTCCGGAAGCCTCATATTTACCCATTCTAAGCCGTCCTGTGGCGTTGTCTTACTATTTGAGGTCTGTGATACTAACCAGCCCCAAAACACGCCCTTATCGCCTTCTAATTTCCCATCCTTATCTATATCAATTCCTAACGCATAAATCGTGGGTCTTGAATCTTTAGCAACAGTTATAGAGTGAGTATGAAAATCAACCTTTGTGTCCTCAACCAAGCGTTCTATATCTTCTATGCTCACTTCATTATAGTAAGCAATGTATTCTGGAGCAATCGGTATGCCTAACTCCTCGGATTGTTCCAAACTTTCTATAAATGAGGTAGGATATGACGCATTATTCTGTTCTATAACTTGTTCGTGCCACTCTCTTACATAAGGTGAGGGTGCAAGAGTATGATTATTTTCCAAAAACTCACCGACTGGAACGAGTAATTCTCCAATATCCCAAATCTTTTCTATCGGCCAATAAGGGTCAGTTGGTAACCCATCCGGCAATTCCGAAGAGTCTCTAATTCTTTTACCCGACCCATCTGTGAATTGAACATACGGGCCTTCTATACTATCGCAAGGAGTTACCACCGTTCCTTTTCCGGGCCTTTCATATTTCAGTTGAGTTCCTGTAATAAAAAACCCTGCCACAACTTTCATAGTGGATGGGTGGACTGCCGTAGTTGCCAACCCTGCTAATCGGGAACGACCATACCTAAGTCGGAACCCGCCTACTTGCATTGGTTGTGAAAAGATTGGTCGCCCTGCTACCATGTCTGCGAGATACTTATTGATAGGTTGTAAGGTCTTAGGCCCATCATCTTTTTCTTCTTTGTTGGGTGCGAACTCTCTCAACCATTCCCACTCGGAAAACCCAAGTGCGTCTGTATATTTGAGAATCTTTGGAGCCTTCAATACCATGCCTTCACATAATACTAAGAGAGCACCTTCACGACATTTATTAGTGGGGACTCTAGGCAAATCTCTTTGTCCGCTTACTTCTTCGCCCACTCCTTCTCCATCAAGATAGACCGGACAGTTATTACATAGAACTTCAATTTGAGGATTAGATGGACGGTATTGAAGACCACGACCATATTTCATAACTTCTTCTTTGTATCTTTCAATTTCTTCAAAAGTCATTTCCGGAGGTTCTAATCCGAATTGTCGGCGAAGAATATCTCCAATCAAAACTGATAACGCTTGACCCGTTCCACCAGCAGAACGAATCGGTCCAGCAAAGTTAATCGCAAGACTTCGGCTTCCGCTGGCATTGTCTATAATCCTACATGAAACTACACCTTCAAGTGGAGCGACTAGGATTCCTTCGGTCAAGACTGCTAACCCTGCACAGATTCCGTGATAAATACAAAGTGCCATTCGGGTCTTGGTTGTTTTCTTGATGTCAGCAAAGTTTTCCATTGCCTCCAAAGTTTCTTCCCAAGTATTAGTTAGCAAATCTTTAGTGTAATCTAATTTCAATCCACTACCTTCACAAGCATGACAATCTCTCGTTCTATATCCTTTTTTGATAGTTCCCTTACCATCACAAACTTGACATTTAGAAGTCTTAGCATATAGGAAAGTTTCGGCACAAACAATCTTGGCGAGGTCCAAAGCCACTAACTCTCTATTTCCTTCGTGCAGTTCCGTTAATTCACGGATTTGTTCTGCCGTCTTTCTGGGGTGTAAGAAGTTCAAAAGTTTTTGTGTGCGGTCTGCCAAGTCGTTGGCTTGAGGTATCTCAACTTTCAATTCAGGGTCATAGCCTTGACTTCTGCAACGATTAGCAATATCATAAACCTCATCTGTATCTTTTTGAAGCATCTCATAGTAGGGTTCATAGTCCACCACTTGAGGTTGCTTAACAGCATGGCTCATGATTGGGTATAAGTGCAAGCACCTATTTCAAAGAACCATTAAGTAGGATATTACTACATACAACCTTATGCGTATCGCTTATTGGACTGGTTATTCACCTGTCTTTGAGCCTCACACGGTTGTTACTGAAGATTGGAAACTTCCTGGTGGTGGATGGGGAAGTGAGAGTTCATTAGCAAAAATGGCGGTGGAACTCGTCAGACGAGGCCATCATGTGGAAATCTTCAATTGGAGAACAAGACCATTACCTACTAATTTCAACGCTCTTGATTTTGATGTAATCATTGTGCAGCGATACCTTCACTATTGGCTTTATGAAGAATGGAAGTCAGTTCCGACTGTATATTGGACGCACGATGTAAGGCCACTTGTTGGATATGAGAACAGCGAGATTTACGACAATGGCAAACAGACATACGCCAACATAGTCAAGTCAGGTATGTGCGATAAGACAGTTACGCTTACACCATCACATACTTATGGAATGCTACAACATTACAACATTCCACATAACCACTTTACCGAAATAGGTCATGGTTTAGAGGCTCCTAAAATTGATATTAGCGGAATTGAGAAAGTCAAGAATCGTATGGTTTGGATTTCCGGTTGGAACCGAGGTCTTTGTTCTGCCTTAGAAGTCATTAACAAAATTGACCCAGAAAAACATGGTAAGATTTCCTTCCATATTTATGGTTATCAATCCGAGTATGAAGGTCAGGAATATGCCCCATATCCCGGACGAACATTCCACTTTTTTGATTGGAGAAATCCATCCCTAAGACAACTTGTGGATGAGTCCCCACACGACATTGAATTATTTGGATATGTTAGTGATGAGGAAATTGAGAAGGCTTGGGCTGAATGCGACATTTTACTTTACCCTACCGACTTCGTGGAAACTTACTGCATCTGTGCCTTAGAAGCCCAAAGAGCCGGTTGTTTCGTTATTGCCTCGGAACTTGGTTCTATGCCTCACACCGTAGGGGATAGGGGAGTCCTCATTCCGAAGCGTGGAGCAGAAGGTGTTGATATGACGGATGACGAATATACTACGGTTGTGGCTCGCACTTTGGGAACCTACATGGATAATCCCGAATTAACTATACCATATAGGGAAGCCGGAAAAGCATGGGCGGATGAGCAAACTGTTAAAAACAAAGCCGATGAGTGGGAAGCATTATTAAAATCCGTTGTAAAGGATGACTCACCACCGTTCAGGATATGAAATCAAGGAACTGATTTCGTAGTTAGCCATTCAAGGTATTCTATAACATCCATAATATCTTCATCGGGAATATCTTTATAACTACAACCAAACTTATTCTTGACGCACAAGGCGACATGAGCGTATGGATTACGCCCGCTTGGATGTCTTGAAGATTCGGGCAGTCTGCCAACTAACAAATCACCAGTAGTTTGAATTGCTTTCCAAACCGCTTTGCGATTATCTTCATTCATTGTATTCAGCCATGCGGTCTGTCAGTAGCAAAAGAGCAGAAGCCCATAATCCTACAAAGATACCTAAGTTTTCATCGTGCATAGCATAAATGCCGATAGAAGAAACAATAGAAGCAAGGCTTGAGTAAAGGCCAATCTTTTTCCAATCCATGCTCATTCCTCTTCGGACATTGCATCGGTTAGACGAGCGACTAATTCAGCCTTCTTACCTTGAGTTGAAAGTCCTAATTGTTTGAGTTCATGCTTCAAACCCTTGACGGTCAGTTCACTAAGGTCAATCGTGATTCCAATTTCTTGTTCAATCTCATCTTCCACAGCGTCCCTGATTGCTTCGCCAACATCTTTACCTTCTTCGGCGGCTGCGAGAGCATCGGAAGCAATATCTCCTACGGAGTCTGCTGCTTGGTCCACTAACTTTTCCACATCTTCTGCGGAGAGGTCAATACCTGTCAAATCTTCAATTCCTTCATCAACTACGGCAATAATCTTTGCTTTGTTGCGGAGGTAAAGAAAAGTAAGGAAAGTAAATCCAGCACCAACGGCGGTGTAAAGGGAATACTCGGACATATCAGTTTGGGTTAGCACTAAAGACATACCGGCTAATGCACCAGTAAGCAAAGCGGCGGGCTTCATTTTGTTTGGACTATCACTTGGAAGGTCGGACATAGTGTTTGAAGTCGGTTACTTCCTACTTAAAAGATTACACCAAAGTTAGGAATCTAAGCAATACGCTCGTCTGCTACGCTGTAATTGAAAACTAATTTTAATCCGGGGGCTGGTGGATAAACTTCTAATCCACCTTTTCTCAAAAAGAATACTTGGAAGTAGCCGTCCGTATTCCGCTGACTAGTTACCTTGGGGTCTGTCTTGGCTACGAAATCAGGAATGTTTGTTACGGAAGCCCTGTTATCATCCACACCCGTATTGATAGTTTTATCTAAACGCAAATCATATCTTTCCATCATATCTTCTAAAACTGTGAGGTCGCCAAGTTTCCCTGCACCGTCAATTCTGCCATTGGCTAACGCATGAGCCGTAACTTTTGCATTCTTCACAAAAGTTTTGGCCACATTAGCATTAGTAATGGAGGGAGCCTCCAAAGTTTGGCGTAAGTAAGTTACCAAGGCTGGCTTCCAAAACGCAGCGGCACCGGCAGCACTCAAAGAACTCACAAAGTTATTCAAATCAAATTGCCACCAAATGTCGGCATAATCTTCGTCCGCTTTCTTTTGATTTCTTTGGGCTTTTGGTCCAGCAGTCTGTCCGGGTCGTCCCTGCAAACTTTCTTCCAAACCTACTAACTTTCCATAGACCACCATGCTGTGGTCGTAAAGAGGGACAAAGTTAGACTCCCAACGATTACCAACCTTTCCAATGATTGGCACTTGCTTACCAGTCCCGTCATCAAGAGTTTGTTTTTGCATTGCTCTAAGAGTTGTTCCAGCCCGTTTTGCGGCCGCCGTAGCCGAACGACCCTGTGCCATTCCACTCAAAAATTGGCGGACACGGGCTTCCATCGGAGGCTCAATTTTGTAGCGACCATAGGCTACCTTTCGGTATCCAATGTTCTTCAAGGCCAACCATTTCAAAACGGTTGCACGAGTCGTCCCCACATTACGAGCGGCTGAATATAATCCCTCGTTGAGTGTGAGCATCCTATCAACGGCAAGCATGGCTCGCCTTTCCATCTCCGGAGTCATAGCCATGTTCTCATATTGAGTGACTTCCTACTTAATACTGTGGAACGGAACCATTAAGTATAAGGAAACACTATTCTCCCTTGCTGGGAAAGGCTCCTAACCGAACTGAGGGGAGAAGTGGGAGTCAGTCGGGTCTTGAACCCGACACCCAGCATCTTTTAATTTTCACAATTGCGAAAGCAAGTAATGTGCATGATGACTAAGTGGTCTGATACCTAGAGCACCTTCAACAGTAATCCACATGAAGCCATCGTGTTCATCGGATAAGACAACATTTGGGTTTTTGGTTTCAACTAGGAATCCATAGTAAATCTTTTTCATGCTGTGGTCTATATGGTAATCTAATTTAGTGTCAGTTTTAACTAATTTTTGATAGATGCCAAGTCCGGTTTCTTCCGTAGTTTCATTGTGGGCGGTTTCTTCGGGCAATTCATCTTCTTCTAATTTACCGCCGGGAAGTTCCCACATTCCTTGGAATGAGGTTTCATTCATTGAACGGCGAAGTAATAATATCATTTGGCTATCAACATCACGAACGATGCAACCGGCTGCGTGTCGGTAATTTGTGAGCAACATGATTCATCCGAATAGTCACTACTATTTAGTCTTTGTCCTCTTCATCCCAAGGAGCCGTGCTACCTTGACCTACACTTTCGCCATCTTTGAACCATTGCCATGTTTCCGTTCCACCCCATCTTGATTGTTTCCAACCATTCTTGATTCCAACGATTCTCCACATAGGTCCGTTAGTGTCCGGATTACGAATATACTCTTGGTCTTCATTCAATGTTATTTTTGTGTGAAGGTAGCCCGACATTTGGCCTCCCTCTCCTTCCATATCACATTCACGGTTTTTGAAAACCGACTCCATCACATTAGTCCAATCATCTAAGTCCCATTCTTCGTTAAACTCATCCGACTCATCATATATGCCCTTGATAGATGCAAAGTCCAAGGGATAGTATTCTCCTTCAAAAACTTTATCTCCCACAACCATTTCAAACTTGATTTCATGTTGGATTCCATACCATCGGAAAACTGCATCGTGCAAGTCCGATTCATTCATACTGCGTGGGTCATTATATTTCCCGATAACATCGTTCCACCAATTGTAAAAACCCATCACATCTTTACCGTGCATACTCACAAGTGGGCCGAAAGCCACATCTGCTGTATTACAAGTAAATACTCCGATTCCTCTTTCTTCATCAACCAGTAATTCCCACGCCATGTTTCATGATATAAGCCTCATGTATTTATACATTTGGGTCATCAGTATTGGTTAGGCCGTTTCTTCCCAAAGATAAACTGATATTCCGGTGTAGTTTGAATGACCCATCATTATTAACATTAATTCCGTGGCAAAAGAATGTGAAGTATGCTTCATCCCCTTTCTTGGCGACCCAATTCATCATATCCGCTACGGGGTCCTCCGTTCTTATTTCCCAAGGTAATTCTTCTTTAGCATCATATAATTCTCTAAGCACCGAGAACCTTTCATCCCAAGGCATTTTGGTTACACCTTCTTTGAATTGTGGGTAGTAAGACTCCCTCAAGTAATACCAAGTCAAGTCCTTCATGGTGTTTCCTCCAAACCATTCATATCAAAATCTTCATTGATAAGGTATTCTCCACCGGACATTTCAGCAATTGCCCCCACATGAACCAGCGTGTCTAACTGTTGTTGAGTCATGTCGCCCGCCCGTTTCAATTGACTGGCATTATCAAACATTCGTCCCGAAGTTTTGGCTAACTCAAGACAGGTCAGTAATTCATAGTCCACTCCCATGTTCATAGCAGTAGTGGGGAACTCATCAATAAGTGTGATTAGACTTTCTTCAAAGATTTGTCTTGCTAGCATCAAATGTTTTACAGTTATTTTCTTAGAACCGGAAAGTTTGGCGAAACCTTTGATTAGGTTTGTGAACTCTTGGTATTTTCTGTAATCGTTATTACTACGAAGTAAGAAGGCAGATTTGAATTGTGGTCTTTCCTCAATTTCGTCATAAGTGCTGTTAATGATTCCGGCTAACTTTCCGATTGTAGGGTTACTATCGCTAACTTTTCTCAAATATTCACGGAAGAATGCTCTCCAAAGTTTGGCTGCCTCTTCCGAACCTCCGTTAGAGAACTGGCCATCCATCGTTCTCATGATGTTTTCTCTAATCTTATCTTTGGCATCATCTCCGGCCAAAGACATTTGAGTAAAGATGAGGGTTAGACGACTCATGATTTGGGTTGTGTATTGTCCGAACGCTTGAAGCATATCTTTACCTTCGTGTCCGGCTTCTTCATCCCAGTAGTGCGGGGGATTTCCAAGGAATAACATATTTGCTTTAGCATCACGGCGAGTATCAACCTGTCCCTTTTGCATAGTGAAATATCCATTAGCCATTGTATTCATTAATTCTCCGAACACTTCATCATCCCAAGTTTGAAACTCGGAAACTGCTAATCTTTCATTGTTGTGTTTAGGTATCAAACCTAATTCAATGGAGTTAATATCTTCACCACTCATGGCTCCAAACAATCCGGGTATTGTGCATAGTTTTCCGCTAGATGCTACACCTACTGGAACTAAAGGTTCAATGACTCTTTCAATCAAGTGGTCTTTTCCTTCGCCGACTGATGATACAATACCAATGTGCATCATGTCTTGCTTACGCAGGGGCGATAGACAATAAAGAAGGATAGCCTTCTTGAGATAATCACGGGCGAATAACTCCGACCAAAGGGTATCATCCCTCATCATTAACTCAAGTGGGTTAGTTTTGTTAGCCTTACAAAGTGCAAGGAACTCTTCAAGTTGCACATCAGTCATTTGACTGTGTTGCATATTTTTCAACGGTGCTATACTATCAATGACGAATACAAGGTCACGATTATGAGTGACGAATGCACCACTAAATGCGACTTTATTTCCATTACGGATTGAATCAGTCACCGTCTTAAGAATGTGAGTCATCTCTTCCGAAGATTTACTCGCCGGTAATGTAACTGTGGCTCCATTATGGGCTATGCAATTGACTTGGAAATTACCATCGGAAATGGCAAACTTTAGTCCTACTTTGCGGGCTTCTTTCTTTGTAAGAGGTCCACTTTCTAACTTTAGACAAATACCTGTTCCAGTAACATACTCACCCGTAACTTGGGAATAGTATGCACCTTCAATAGAAACGCTGCGGTCAGTATAGGGTCTGTTGGTATGTTTGCCGCTAACACAATCTTGGGCGAAGGTAGTTATATCCTTCGGAATGTCTGCGACCATATCAACACCATATCACCATTACTTACTTAACATCACTTAATTCTGTGGCACAACCGGCGGCGTATAACTGATAGCATAAATCAAAAGGTGGGCTTAGTTAAGTCCACTTAGAAGTGATAGGACGGAAGAATCACTACGCTAACATTAAAAGTCAAACGCCCCCGGGAGGCCGGAGGCGAACCCCAACGAGATGAACCCGTTAGGAATCGTATCAACCTCTCCGGCGGGGAGGGAGACTGTCATTGCTTTCGCTCAAGCCTCTTGGTCCTCACCCACCGAAGCGGGAGTGTGTCAGTTTAGGTAATGAAACCTAATCAGTTGTCTTGCAGTTGGTCTTCTGGAACTGCTGGGATGGTAACATCGTCACCACACTCACGCACAAGTGCGGAGAAGCGGTTGTATGTTCTTCCACCGGAAGATTCTTTCTTGTGAAGAAGGAAATCCATAGTCATTGGGAAAGTCTTACCATCGTTTTGAACCGCATTTACTACGCTCTCAAAGTGTTCACAAGTGTAACCAGATAGCCAAAGAGTCATTCTTCGTCCATCTTCAGGGTTGATGCAACGGACTGCGGTGTTAATACCGTAGTTGCCTTCAATACCGGGTGTAAAGCCTTCCATGATGTAGCCCTTGTAAAGCACATCAAACTCCGCCTTAAGCGTATCACGCTCAACGAAGGTAGGCTTACTGTCGGCTGCCCTTGCCTCATTCTGTTCACTTAGTTCTGCTAAAAAGTTTTCTATATCGTTTTTTGCCATTTTAATCATCTCGTTTTTTATTGGTCCGCCTCATTGCGGGGTAATATCTCATTACGGCGATAACCTACTTAAACTATCGCACTTCATAAATAATGGATACCCTAACGGCTGTTTTCGGCACTATATCCGCCCGATTGTGTGCGTCTATTGAAATAATGTCCGTTTTTGATACTGTTTCGGTAATCTATAATGTCCTGTTTGCCGATAAGGGAGTGAGCCATTTGCCTCAATTCACCATCCATACGACTTGGAGGCCAAGGAATAACAAACAAATCAAAGAATACTACGCTCCCATCTTCACGGTATCCAAAGTTTCCTGGATTAATTGTATCTCTTACCACCCAGCCCATATCATATAGGAACTTGCTAACATCTTGATAACCTTTCTGTTCTTTTCGGAATCTTGGGTCTGCTGCAAGTTCGGCAGATGTCTGCGGTCTATTTTCCGCTGATGGGGCAAAACCGCAGAATGGAGGGCTGGATTCGTTCGTGCACGGTATGTATTCCATTATCCAATATGCAATATGTGTGCCTACGGGGAAGTTATCTTGGAAAAGTTTGAATGACTGTTTATCAAAAGGATGGCTCCTTTCGGCTTCAAACACTTTCTCTCTAAAGGCTTCATTCATTTCACCTTGAGCACATGAATACACAATAGGTAACGCCTTTGGAACTTTCGGGGTCTTGGAACTTTCTGGGTAAATACCTTTGTTAATTGCTGCCAAGGTAGTCATCAAGTCTGCTTGAAACTGATTCATAGCCAAAACTTTGGAACCGACTAAAGATTCCCAAGCCTTTTGGTGTAATCCGATAGGCTGCTTTTCTGCATATTCCACGAATGTCATATCACTTGGCAAAAGTTTTACTATTTTCAAAACTTTGTTAATGAATTGGTCGTCTTCATCTTTCAATCGGAAAACCATACCGCCGATTCCCTTCCCAATATACGGGCCGATAGTATCTGCTTCAAAGGCTATCTCGTCCCATTCGTAAGTCCCATCTTTTACACAATAAATTGTGGCTTCGTCTAAGTTACCTACAATACCCATGACGGATGTGCCTTCACGCACCCGTGGTTGTATAAGATTTACTGATGCCACCAATGTGGACCCTCCTCCGCATTCATGTCGTCTATAACATTGCTCTCGGAGGCTTTTATGTGTCCCATAAGTTTGGATGTTGCTACGAAAGCGAAAACTGCCAAAGCCCCAACTTTCAAAGCATCCAATAGTAGTGCTGTCTGTCCTTCGGCTCCAAACGCTTTCCCCATCCCATCATTTTGTTCTGTATCAAGATGTGTGGAACCGCCTTCTGCTCCCTTACCACCGGCTTTCTTTCCTTCAATATCAACTATCCCCATATAACCCATTTTACCCAAGGCTTCTTGGAATTGGAACCAGTCAGCCCCAACTTGGTTTGCCAAACTTCCATCGGCTTGGTTTTTATTGAATCCGTTTTCACGGTTGATTGCCATAGGGTCCGTATTTGGTGATGCTTCTTTCATAGCCTTTTGAATTGTTGCACTATCGGGGAATATAAGAACCCTACATCTGTTGTGCAAAACTTTGCGACCTGTATTTGTATCAATTTGTTCGTGTGGGAATACTACGAATTGAACGACTGGTGAGTTAGTATCTCTTGTGTTCACATATTCATCCAAAATATCTGTGGATGAGAAGTATTGACGACCTGTGTAAATCTTGCCGTCTTTGAGTGGGTGCCCGTGGATAGTCCATCTTTTATTTTCTTTTTTGAGTCCACGAACTGCGTTGTCTTGTGTTGATTTTGATTCTGGATTAACTTCAATGCGGGATTCATCACCGTATGAAACATTCCCCATTTGATAAACTGGTGTAACGGCTCCGGTAATTCCGTGGCCCACCATGTATTCTTCTGCTCTTTCTTTACTACGGAATGTTTGCTCCTTTCCGCTATCATCACGGTATAGATGTGGCATTGACTTACCAGCAACCATAATTCCATAGTCTTGTTCATAGATATAACACATCCATTCACGCTCAAGGTGAGTATCGTCCGAGTATTCTTTGATTCTCT
>JAAHTG010001728.1_pt1 | contig 14035 bp, 16 predicted proteins | sample 6116081 | NCBI WGS metagenome assembly JAAHTG01 (sample SAMN13939989, study PRJNA603662) | sponge metagenome | isolation source: marine sponge | host: Mycale hentscheli | place: New Zealand | collected 2005 | reverse complement strand
AGAATGGCATGGTCGAAGTAAATCAGACGAAAGCCAATCAAGCAGAGGCAGAAGATAATGCCAAAGAAGAAGCAAGGGAAGCAATCAGAGCATCTGCATTGCAGAAGTTGGTTGAGAACTCAGGACTGACCGTAGAAGAAGTAAAGTCATTTATTAAAATAGAGGAATAGCGATGGCATTAGAATCAGGAACGTACATTAAAGATTTAGTTAGCACAAACCCGTCCGGGACTGATGCTATCTCACAGGGTGATGACCACCTTCGTTTAATTAAATCTGTACTACAAAACTCATTTCCTTCAACCAATGATTCTCCTATCATTCCTGAAGTAGAAGGTAATCTGGATAAATACTTACATGTTAACAGTGATGGCACTGCTACAGAATGGTCAGAACTTCCACCAATTCCACCAACTCCGGTAATTAGTGGGAATGGGTATTTTGAAAGGTCTATCATACAATACGACACAGCATCACAAATTAAAATGGGATCAGGCTCTTACGAATTAACTGACGGCTCTGATCCAAAAACTTATTATTGGAATAGTGAATTAACATTTGTATTAGGAAGTGGCGGTAGTAATTCCTCTAGCAGTGCTGTGGGCACAGATCAATGGCAATACATTTACATGGATGAGTCTGCTATTAGCGCATCTCCTTTGGTTGCCTCTTCTTTTTTAAACTCTACTACCGCACCTACTTATAGTCAATCTAAACACGCATGGTATAACGGTAGTGACCGTTGCATTTTTGCTGTTTATATTAATGGCGATGGTGAGATAATGAAGTTTTACGCAAACGGAACAGATCATGTTTCATGGGATAATGACTTAGTTGTTTTATCTGCTTACCCAGTAACAGGGAATGCTTTTACACCTTTTACTGTAAACTATGTTCCTGCCTTTTCTAGCGAAGCAGAAATGACTTGGCAAATGCAATCAGACCCGGGAAGTAATCTTGCTTGTAGTTGGTTCTGGAGAACTGGTGGCTCTACAAGTGACGGTCATAAATTAGGTATTACTGAGCATGGCAATAGTGGGGGGTATGATGAATCCCATATTTCAAAAAGTATCAGAGGTTACGTTGCCGAAAGCATAACAGATACAACAAAGACCGCAGAATACAAGGCTGTTTCTGCTGTTCAGTTACAAGATTTAGATGTGTTTGTTGTTGGTTGGTATCTACCTAAAGGAATTTAAATGCCATTAGTACCTTTTGATAACGTAGGCGCTATAGGAATTATAAAGGATACACCTCCTTATAATCTTCCACAGGGTGCATGGTCTGACGGAAACAATGTAAGATTCCTTGATAACGGCGTAAAGAAAGTCGCAGGTTACAAGGAAGTCATGGCTACTTGTCCGTTTGCCCCTTACTACATACATCCATATCTAACATCCGCAGGTCTGTATTACTGGATAGCGTATGGCGAAGAGGCTATAGCAGTCTGGACTGGAACTATATGGGTTGATGTCACAAGGTCTTCTGGGCCTTACGGCGCTAACACTTCTAGTCGTAGATGGACGGCTACCGACCTTAATGGTCTTGTGGTTGCTACTAACGGATTTGATGAGCCTCAGATGTGGCCTTTGTCTTCGGGTATACCTGATGAGGGAACGCCATTTGAGGGCTTGTCTAACTGGCCTGACCCAACTTACTCTTGCAAGTCAATAAGATCATTTAGAACATTTCTTGTGGGACTTAACTGGAGTAGAGAAAACCCAGAGCCACGATTAGTAAAGTGGTCTACTGCAACCGCATATGGTTCGGCTCCTTCTACATGGGATGAAACTGATGCTACACTAGATGCAGGTGAGTACGAACTATCTGATACGCCCGGTCAAATTGTAGATGGATTACCACTAGGTGATTCATTTTTAATCTATAAAGAAGATTCTATTTACATTATGAACTATGTGGGAACTCCCTACATATTTTCATTTAAACTTCTTAGCCCTACTGTGGGTGCATTATCTAAAGAGTCTATCAAAGAGTTTGATGGTGGTCATTTCTTTATCGGCAACTCTGATTGCTATGTTTGTAATGGACAAACCATAACTCCATTACTACCTAACAAAATGCGTAGAGCAATGTTTGAAGATTTGTCTGGTGAAAATTATGAGAAGTGTTTTGTTGCCGCAGATTATGTTCGTAATGAGATGCTTGCTTGTTTCCCTAGTTCGGGAAGTGAGGTAGTTGATAAGGCTCTTATATGGAACTGGAAAGACAATACATTTTCATTTAGAGACTTACCAGATACTTCTTTTATTAGCAGTGGCATTATAGATATTACCGTTGGTGCTACATGGGATGCCAGTACAGAGTATTGGGATGTCGGCATAGGCGCTTGGGGAGAGCGTAACTACGATAACGTAAAAAAGAACATAGTATTCTGTGATGTAACTAACACTAAAATATTTCGTGATACTTTTGGCAATACCAAAGACGGAACTAACATGACATCTTTTATTGAGCGTACAGGTCTTGATTTAGATGACCCTCAATCAGTTAAGTTTGTATCTGCTGTGTACCCTCAGATAGAGGTTAGTGGTGACAACTCCGTAAACGTGTATGTTGGTAGACAAATAAGTACAGAGCAAGTTATCACATGGGAAGGTCCAATACTATTTAATCCTAATACTCAGTCTAAAGTATCGTGTCGTGTAAGCGGTAAATACTTTGGTATTAAAGTAGAGTCTACTACGGACATGGATTGGAAACTACATGGTGTAGCGTTTGAAGTACAGCAACGTGGATTAAGGGGGCTAAGAGAATATGGCTAAAAGAAGTCCCGGCATTCACGCTAACGCTCCAGTTAAAAACATAAAGTCGGTAAATAGATGGGCACCTAACCCTGCTCCAATAAATAATGAGAACTTGTCTGATTACTTGTTTAGCGAATTAAACAGATTATCAGATATTATTTTTAACCTTGATGTAATGCGCTTAGAGCAAACTAACAGAGACCCCAAAGATACTACAATTAATTCTAATAGGGGCAAACCTAGGGATGGTGATATAAGATATGCGGATGGTACGAATTGGAACCCCGGAGAGGGCAAAGGTATATACGCTTTTATAGAAGACGCTTGGGTTAAATTATAAGGAGATAGAATAGTGAGATTTGTATTGGGCTTTCTGGTAGCCTCTGTTTTTTTAATAGCCGGAAATTCAAATGTAGGAACAGCGATAGCAGACTTTAAGAGTACCTTCCTTATCGGTACTGCTGATTACAGCACACTGAGTTGGATGAGCGATGATGCCTCACCTGCATGGCGTGACAAGGTGTTAGCACAGATTCAAGGCAATGGAGACACCCATGCCGATGTGATGGCACGATCCTATGACAAGAAGTTTAAGAAAGTAGACGGAGTAAACAGAGCATCTTGGAGAGCAAGATATCAAAAATTACTAGATGGTGGTATTGCACCAGTCACATGGCTGATCTCTGATGACAGCCCACAAGTTTATAAACAAGGATTAGCAAATCAAATTGAGTACCAAAATAAGGTTGTTGATGCGGTTGACGATCTTACTAGTCATTATGTGGTGTGTCTTGAGTGTGATGAATATTACAGTGCTAACGAAGTTAGCGTTCTAATACAGAACCTCAGACGTAAGGGAGTAAACAAGCCTATAGGAGTACACCTAACGCCGGGTATGTCTGGCAAGGAATCTTATGTCAAAGATGCTGATATCATCTATCTTCAGACAGGCTTTGATAAGACTGATGATCAAATACGGGCATCCGTCGCTTATGCAATATCACTGGGCAAACCCGTCGTCGTTAGCGAATACCATAAGGATGGTACTTCAGCGGAGGAACGTAGAATTGGTGATCTCATCTGTACGGAATTCCCCACGGTTGTCGGTACAGGCAATGGGCGTGGTTCAACAACCTGCGCATCCTATGCCATGCCAGAGGAAGAGAAGAAAGAGAACAAGTGGGAAAAATTCCACGGAAAGTACGATGATGAACTAGCAGTAATTATGTTGGCTATGATTACATTCAGCGCATCAACTTTGATTACCCTTCCTTTTCAGATGCAGTACAACTACGCTAATGAAGATGGAGCATATGAGGTTCTGTTAGCAGCACCGATAAACGAAACTACTGATGGTGGTTTCACAATAAACGAATCAGGAAGAGTTATGGGATTTATCTCAGGCTCATTTGATAAACTATTTGGAGGCTTTACTCCAAAGGAAAACAACTCACAAGACAGGAGATAAGTAAATGGAATTAATAACAGGTATTGGATGGGCAGCAGCATTCTTCTTTCCTGCTTTAACCCCCGCAGGAGTTTGGGTAGCAGAGAATACGGATGCAATTAATGAGAAATTTGTTGAGCGTGTAGACTTGGGCTACTCATGTTGGACACGTGTTGGTGGTGATATTGGTGTATACGGTCATCCCGGCAATTACTCCCTAGACCCTATTTGTTATATTGCAGGTAAGAAAGACCTTCCGGTTGCCACCCCGTATGCGGTGTCAGAGGAGGCTTGTGAAGGCTAGTTATCATGACAATTGGACCCGGGGTAGAGACTTATTTGGATCAGCGATTAGAGAAGCACGAAGGGCTTTTAGTTGGTTTAAACACCGGTGGATGCACCGGGTTCACAATAGACTTTCAGAAAGAGCCATTGAGCAGTATTACAGAACAGAGTACAAAAATATGTACGAAGGTATACGTAGACAACAGCGCAAAAGAGATATTATCCAAATGCAGTCTTACCATTAGCGAAGACCCATTTGCTGAGAAGTTAACTGTAGTAGTACCAAAAGAAACATTTGTTAGTTGCGGGTGCAATGAATCTTTTGCACCAAGAGATGTACTAGACTATTAGGAAATAACATGACAAAAACAATAAATGATTTTCTAAGTCCTGACGATTTGATGCTTGCGGGACCGGCAGAAAACGCTCCATCTGATTACTGGAGTAAGCCTGCTATAGAAGGCGACGGTAACCAGAAACAAGGATTGACTTGGGATGTGGTTAGAGCGACTGATAATATCAATAAACAGGCGCAACAAAACTTTGACCATACTAATCCTTTGCATTACATTAACCCTCTCAAGTGGGGTCCCGCAGCAGGGGCTACACTTGTTGAGGGAGTAATTGATCCATTGGCTAAGTATGCACGTGGTGAAGATGTATCACGATCTGATGCTGTTCTAGCAGCAGCAGAAGTTGTACCCGCTGTCGGAGTGGGTGCTAGGGTTGCAGGGCAAGGCGCTAAACAACTATACAAGTCTGAGTTTTCTAAAATATTTGCTAACGTGCCCAACTATGTAAAAGGTTTCTATGGCGCTAATCGTGCGCCGGGAGTAGTGGATGCAGCACAGCAGGGCTTACTAAGTGCTGCTAAACAATATGTAAGTCCAGAGGCTAGTACAAGATTTGCTGAGAAAGGTATAAGCAATAAGACAACAGAAGTTGTAGAGCGTAACAAAGAATTCAGGGAAGGATTGTCTGAGCAGTTTCAGTCTACTGGTACCATATCTGATGAGCAGTTAGCGCAGTTAAAGCATTCAAGAAAAGAAGATCATGGACAGATAGTTTACAATGGTTTAATTGCTAGACAGTCTGGAAACCCTGCTCCCGCAGCAGAGAAGTACATGGATGAGGTTTATCACAGCATAGAGGATAGTTGGGATAGACAAGCATTTTTAGATATGCCAAAGCCTGCTAATTCTTCTCACGTAAGCGACGAAGTTATGAGTGATGCTTTTGATTTAATTGGAGATACTTGGAAAACCCCAGATATTAAAGGGTTAAAGAAAGGTAAGACTGTTAATGAAACTGGATCATTAATGGCGATCAAGAAAATGCGTGGACCTAAATCTACAGGAGTTCATGATCGGGATATAATCTCAAGCGCAGCATACAACCAACTCAAGGATGCTATGATTGCCAATGGTAGAGATTTTGATGATACGGAAGAGTTGCTTGCAATGCTCAGAAAAGTAGAAGGTCCAAAGTATAGCATTAAGAAGTCTGATGATGGTGGTGTATTTGTTCAGTTCAGTCCTGAAATGAAATCGGGATATGTTGAAGGCGGTACTAATGCTATCATGTATATAGATAACGATAGGAAGATGACCTTCTTTGTATCGGATGAGCATGATATGTTTGGTATTGTACCACCGGGCTTTGATAGGGCTATAACAGTATTACCGCCTTGGACGGTTGACAACTTTGCTAGTACACGTAAAGTTAAAAGGCGTAGAATGTCAGCAACAGAAAAGTCTGAGGTTGAAACTGCATATGCAAATGTTACAGATAAGAGATCAAAAGGAAAGTTCTACGATAAAAAGGCACAAGATCAACAGGCTAAAAATAGGGCTAACGACAAAAAGAAAGAATTAAAAGAATTAAAAGATGCTAAACAAAAGAAAAGGGAAACATTGGTAGATCCAATGACGGCAGCACAAAGGTCTGCTGTAGATGAGATAATGGCACCTGTTGATCCCAACTACGCAAGATTTGCGGGAAGAAGGGCAACGCAACTAGGGATATTAGGAACAGGAGGAGCAGTAACATATGGCACTTTTAAAGACTAACAACGCACAACAGGAAAAGTTTGTAGAGATGTTTCTACTGACTGGTAGTGCAGCAAAGGCAGCAGAAATTGCAGGGTATGGTAGCCCGAAGCAACGTGGATACGAACTCAAGAACAAATTTAAGAATCTTATAGAGGAGCGTCAGAAGCGTATGTTACAGGATAGCATACCCCTTGCAATCAACCAGTTGATCACAATGGTTCAGAGCGCAGAGTCTGAGGCTGTACGCCTTAACGCAGTGAAGGACTTGCTTGATCGTGGTGGCTTTAAACCAGTAGACAAGATCGAACAGACTGTAACTAGCATAGAGGAAAAGTCTACAGAAGAACTTGAAAAAGAATTTAAAGAAGTAACTTCACTTTTACAATAGGAGATAATTATGTCATCATCATCATATAGAAGCAGACTTGGAGATAACAATAACCCAACTCCAAGGGGTACGCCTAAACCAAATTCAAATCAGTATTTTAAGAAACGCAAGCCCGGACCTGTAAAATCCATTCCATTAGATATGGCTAATTCAGCAAGCAAGATTGTGGCGCAATTGAACAAAGGAATTCCTAAGAGCAAAAAACGCAAGGGATAAATGAAAGACAAAAAGAAGTTAGAACAAGCCATTGCTACGGCAAAGGAACTCTACAAAAGACAGAAGTACAGTAGGATTCATTTTTATGATCCTTATCCATTTCAACAGAAGTTTCATCAGACAGGCTTTGAGAATAACCAGAGACTTCTGATGTGTGCTAACCGAATAGGCAAGTCCTACTCTGGTGCTGCTGAGATGGCGATGCACTTGACGGGTATATACCCTGACTGGTGGGAAGGTAAGAGATACTATAAGGCTATCACCGCATGGGTTGGTGGTGTGTCCAATGAATCAACCAGAGACATCTGTCAAGCAGAACTACTGGGTGCGCCAGAAGACCCTGATGCATGGGGTACCGGCGCAATACCCTTGGAGAACATTGTAAGTTCAGAGCGTAAGCCCGGCGTTCCAAATGCTAAATCATTGGCTTTGGTTAAGCATATAAGTGGAGAGAATTCCACGGTACACTTTAAGTCGTATGAGTCTGGTGTAGAGAAGTGGATGGGACGCTCTGTTGACTGCATATGGTTAGACGAAGAGCCAGATAGATCGTTGTACTCACAGGCTGTGACACGTACGTTAGACCGTAAGGGTATGGTGTACCTCACGTTTACTCCTGAGAAGGGCATGACGGAGACTGTAAGCGCATTCATGAACAACATTCAGAAGGGTCAGTCCCTAACGAATGCGACATGGGATGACGCCAGTGAACACGTTAAGACGATAAAAGGTAAGAATGGTCATCTGGATGATGACACGATGAGACAGATTCTGTCTGCGTATTCACCTCATGAGAGGGAGATGCGTAAGTTCGGTAAGCCTACTATTGGCTCTGGCTTGGTATTTCCAATACCAGAAGAGAAAATAATGTGTGAGTCGTTTGATATACCAGATAATTGGGATAGAATAGCGGGGATAGATTTTGGTTGGGACCACGACACTGCTGTAATATGGGGTGCTTATGATGAAGAGGAAGATACTTTCTATGTTTATGATGCATATAATGCTAACAAGCGTAGCCCTGCGGAACATAGCACTGAGATTATGCGCCGTCCTGCTTTCATTCCTATTGCTTATCCCCATGATGGTAATCGCCGTGATAGCATTGGTAATCCGGGGTTGGCGGACCAGTATAGGACTCTTGGCTGCAATTTTCTACTTGAGCATTTCTCCAATCCCGCTGCGTTGGGGCAGAAGAAAGGCTCTAACAGTGTGGAGGAAGGCATTCAGCAGATGGTAGTGTGGATGGAGGAAGGAAGGTTTAAGATATTTGACCACCTATCTCATGTCTTACAGGAGTACAGGCAGTACCACAGAAAGGATGGAAAGATTGTAGCGGTTAGAGATGACAGCATGAGTGCAATGCGATACTGCTTTATGAGCAGAAGATTTGGAGTTCCGGGGTCAGGTGACACGTGGAACTTTAATTTTGACAAACCACTAGAGTATCAAGAAATGGGAATTATATGAGTGATCCAGTAACAGAAGAAGAAATTGTAAGTCGAATTGATTCAGAGATCAGTGAGGCTCTAGGATTTGGTGATGACGTATCTGAGCAGCGCCGTGAGGCGATGCGCTATTACTTCGCTATGCCTTTAGGCAATGAGGTTGAAGGCAGAAGTCAGTACGTAGACAGCACGGTACAGGATACGATTGAGTGGATCAAGCCATCTCTTATGCGTGTGTTTGCCTCTGGTGATGAACTGGTAAAGTTTGAGCCTAATAACCCTGATGAAGTTGATATGGCTTCACAGGCTACTGATTACGTTAACCATGTCTTACAGAACCAACACAATGGTTGGGAGATTATGTATCAATGGTTCACTGATGCACTACTACAAAAGAATGGTATCATTAAGGTGTGGTGGGATGAGTACGATGAGTATGTTCGTGAAGAGTACAATAACCTAAATGATTTAGAGTTTGAATCTTTGATGTCTGACAAAGAGGTTGAGGTTATTGAGCATGATGAGTATGGTGGTGAGGATGGTCAATTCTACCATGATGTGGTTGTAAAGAGATCACAGTATAACGGTAGGGTATCTATTGAGAATATACCACCAGAAGAATTTCTAATCAATCGTGATGCAAAAACCATAGAAGATGCAAGGTTTATTTGTCATCGTGTACGCAAGACGCTATCAGAATTGCGACAAATGTATCCTGATATTGACCCCGAAGAATTGAAGGGTGGAGATATGGGTAGCGTAAGTTGGAATAATGAGAATACTGAGAGGTACGCCTTTGACAACAGTGGGAACTACTACCCACAGCAATCCAACGCAGCGCATGAAGAAGCATTGCAGGAGTATTGGTTATATGAGTCATTCATCAGAACTGACTATGACGGAGATGGAATAGCAGAACTAAGAAAGGTTTGCACCGTGGGTAATACGATACTATCTAATGATGAGATAGACAATATGCCTTTCATCAGCCTTACGCCTATTCAAATTTCACATAAGTTTTTTGGTCTTTCAGTGGCTGACCTTGTTATGCCATTACAGAAGATCAAGAGCGTCTTGATGCGTAACTTGTTAGACAATATGTACAACCAGAACTATGGAAGGTTTGCGGTATTGGAGGGTCAGGCAAATCTGGATGATTTACTGACGGCTAGACCGGGAGGCATCGTACGTGTTAAATCACCTAATGCTGTCACCCCTCTGGCTACTCCTCCGCTTGAACCTTTCGTATTCAACATGGTTCAGTATCTTGATGAAGTTCGTGAGTCAAGAGCGGGTGTAAGCAAAATGAGTCAGGGAATGAATGATGATGCATTAACATCTCATACCACGGCTACTGCTGTTAACGCTGTGATGACTGCTGCCCAAAGCAGGGTAGAACTTATTGCACGTAACTTTGCTGAGACTGGGGTCAAGGACTTGATGTGCAAGATATACGAACTGCTAGTAAAGAACATGGACAAGAAGCGTGTGATCAAACTTAGGGATCAATGGGTAGATGTTAACCCACGTTCTTGGGCAGAGCGCATGGATGCCACGGTATCTGTTGCTCTTGGTCATGGTAATAAGGATCAGCAGGTTGCACAGTTAACTCAGTTGACTCAGATGGCTATGGGTCAACAAGCCAATGGTAGCCCAATGGTTAGCCCTGAGAACCTGTATAACCTACAGGCTTCATTGCTCAAGTCTATGGGGTACCAGAACGTAAACGATTATCTAACACCTCCGCAGATGCAACAACCATCACCGCCTGATCCTATGCAAGAGGCTCAATTGCAGGCTCTTAATGTAGACACTCAGGTTAAGCAAGGTGAGTTAGAGGTTAAGAAGATGAAGGTTCAGAATGATATAAATGAAACCAAGATGGAGGCTAAATTTAAAATGGCTGAACTGGCGATAGAGGACAAACAAAAGAGGGCAGTTAAAATAGGACAATGAGCGCAGAACTAAGGCAGGAACACGCAAGAAGGTTATTGGAAGATGACCTTTTTGTCGAAAGTATACAAGGTTTAAAAGACCAACTACTACATGAATGGCAAGTGACAAGCCAACATGACATTGAAAGTAGAGAACAGATTTGGCTTGAGATCAAACTGGTGGATAGATTAGTAGGACATCTAACATCAATCTTTGAAGAAGGACAAATAACTAAATTTACATCAACAATGAGAAATATTTAAATTATGGCTATACCAAAAATGGTGGACAATACTCCAATTGAGCGACCCGCCGAACCGTTAAGCGAAGCAATGCAACTTGCTACCGCACAAGAAGAAATCCTGAAATTGATGGACGCTGATGAAGCGCAACCAGAAGCGGAGGGAGTTCAACCTGAAGAAGAAACCGAATCACAACCTGTAGAGGAAGAGGAAGTTTTTGAAGAGGAGGCTGATGATGGAGATTCTGAATCCGAAGAGTATGAGGATGACGATGAAGATTATGAGGCAACAGATAATCTAGATGCTGAAGGGCAGGATAACGAAATGTACACCATCAAAGTTGATGGTCAAGACATAGAGGTATCCTTAGAAGAATTGCAACAAGGCTATTCTAGACAATCTGACTACACCAAAAAGACGCAAGAGTTATCAGAAGAGCGCAGGAGTATTGATGCGGAACGTGCTGAATACCAGAACGGACTTAATCAATTGATGGCGCAGCGTCAGCAGTACGAACAGGCGCTAGGTCAACTAGGTCAACAGTTGTCGCAAAACATGAGTAAGTTCCAGAATGTTGATTGGCAGCGATTGAAGAACGAAGACCCGCTAGGGTATGTCACCAAGCGTGATGAATTCCGTGAAGAACAGGAACGCATCAAGTCAGTGCATCACCACCAACAGCAGGTCCAAGCACAGCAACAGAATGAGTTAGAGCATATCCGACAGAAGGCTGTGGCTGAAGAGGTTAAAAAAGTAGGCGTACTTATTCCAGAATGGAATGACCCTGACTTACAACCAAAGATCGCAAAAGATATTATTGACTACGGAATGGATCAAGGGTTCACTGCGGAAGAGATGGAGGGTCTTGTTGACGCAAGGTCTGTATATCTTATTCACAAAGCCCTGAAATATGATAGGCTAAAAAGTGCCGACTTGAAAACCAAGAAGGTAAAGAACAAGCCTAAGATGACTAAGAGCGGAACCAAGCGAACTAAGAGTGATGCTAATCGTAGGCGTAAAGCCGAACTTTCAAAACAACTAAAGAAGTCTGGATCAGCAAAGGATGCTGCAAGACTTTTGGAAGACATTCTATAGGAGAAATATAAATGACAATTCCAACTAACACTAGAGAAACCTACGGAGCAGTGGGCATCCGTGAAGACCTCTCTAATATCATTTACAACATTAGCCCAGAAGATACCCCGTTCATGTCAGGCATTGGTAAGTCGTCTTGCGACAATACTTACTTTGAGTGGCAGATTGACGAACTGGACGGTGGCGCTGACAACTTCCATGTTGAAGGCGACGATGCTGAAGCCCTTGCGGTTACGGAGCCGACACGTGTAGGCAACTATACGCAGATCAGTTCCAAGACTGTGCGGTCAAGTGGTACGGCTGAAGCGGTAGACTTTGCAGGACGCAAATCTACGCAGGCTTACCAGATGGCTAAACGTGCGAAAGAGTTGAAGTTGGACATGGAGCATATGCTTCTTGCTCTGGCGACTGCTCCTACCCCCGGAGCATCGGGCACAGCACGTAAGACAGGTTCTGTCGGCGCATGGATTACATCTAATGTAGTCGCTGCTTCTGCTGCACCTGATGAGGCTGACATCCGAACCATGATGGAGAAGTGTTGGGAAGCAGGTGCTAAACCTACTGTCCTCATGTGTGATGGCGTTATCAAACAGGCTATCTCTGCTTTGTCGCAGAGCGTGTCAGAGTTGCGTACAGCAGCAAATGATAAGTCGCCTGCTTATGTTGTGGCTGCGGTGGACATCTATGTTTCGGACTTTGGCAATCTTCAGATTGTCCCGAACCGTTTGATGCCTGCTGATACCGCATACTTCCTAGACTATGAGTACTGGGATATTGCGTACCTTCGACCGTTCAGCACCCATGATATTGCCCGAACGGGTGATAGCGTTGCTCAACAGTTGATTGTTGAGTATGGTCTTCGTGCCAAGAACGAAGAAGCCAACGGCAAAATCACAGGTTGGGCAGCGCCTTAATCTGTATTGGGACGCCCCTCCGCAAGGAGGGGTTTACCTTTTAACTAGAGAAAAAATATGAAAAGATCAGACTTTGATAAGAAGGGTAAACCTGTCAAGAAAGAAGTTGTTAAAAAGGGTGAGAAGGTTGACCCTTATAAAGCGTTAAAGAAAGCATATGCAAAGCCTACTAGGGTAGCACACGTAGGTGGCAAAGGATTCGTATAATGAAAACAATTTTTGATATCAATGAAACAGGTGTAACAACATTTGAAGAGAATTCAGAGGGTGGTTTCTCCCTCACAAAGCATCAAGATGTTCAACCAATTCTTGAGCAAAATAAACTTGAGTACAATAAGGGACTCAACAATAATACCAACGGACCAATAGGTAGAAAGGTTGCATCAATTCCTCTTGTAGTATGGAGCAACTGGATGAAAGAAACAAACGGCGAAGTGCAAAAGAACCCCAAGTTATTGGCTAAGTATCTTAATTCGTCAGAGAATAAATATTTCAGGACACACAACAGCAGGGTATAATTATGATATTTGGAAAACCATCACAAGAAGAAATGCAAGCAAGATACAGGGCTATGGCAGAACGAAGCGTTTTGAGAAACGGTGAGTTGCCAACTGCTGCTGCGGGAACTCAACAAGTTATTTATGGGCAGAATCAAAACTCACTTGGATTAAATTACGGTGATGTTGCTCCTGCAATTTATGAGGTTAACGGAAGGAAGTTTATTAGAAACCCACATGGATCAGGTGATTACGAATATAGAGAAAGAACAGGAGCCTATCATGCACCGGGTGATGGTGGCATCCTTATGCTTAGTGTTCCTAGGGCACAAGATGGAAAAGTAGAGCAGATGGGTGATGGATCAGACCCCTATCAGACAGGTTCTGGTACTGGTCCGTACAATGGTGCTGACAAACCTAATCTGTATAACGATACAAACTATTCTAGGTACACTGATGGTCATGCTGATTTGCTTGAGAACTACAAGGCTAACTGGGCTGACAAGGGAGTGTCAAAAGCAGAGTTTGGTAAAATGCATTGGGACGCAGAAGGTAAATCTGAAGGCAGAACAATTCCCGGTATAGAGCAGTCTACCAAGTCAAGCAGTGGTGGCTCTGGTGGAAGTTCTGGTGGAAGTTCTGGTGACAGTGGTGGTAGTAGTGGTGGTAAGACACCGCCAAAGAAGAAAGCCGAAAAAGCAAAGGTATCATATCAAAGACCAAACAAAAAAGTTCTTCGTCACAAGACGGATC
>JAAHTG010001727.1_pt1 | contig 14035 bp, 19 predicted proteins | sample 6116081 | NCBI WGS metagenome assembly JAAHTG01 (sample SAMN13939989, study PRJNA603662) | sponge metagenome | isolation source: marine sponge | host: Mycale hentscheli | place: New Zealand | collected 2005 | reverse complement strand
CCTCTACAATATATCTACTCTCACCTTTAACAATAGTTGATAGTCCTTCTAGATATTGATGAGCTCCTCCTCCGGTAACTAAATTAGTCTGATTACCATCAACAGTTTTTATATCATCTCCAGTAACAGTTCTTGTATACGGTCCATTAACTACTTCTGTCTTCTTAGTGGAGTTAACATTATATTCACCACCCACATTAACATTAAAGTCTCCTGTTACATCAATAGTAAGATTACCTTCAAACTTTAGATTACCATTCTTTACTTCCAAGAAATAGTCTTCGTTAGCTTTGTCAATACGTCTCTTAGATGATATGATTATAGACCCGTCAGGTCCAATGTTTATACCGTCACCATTCTTATGACGAATCATTATTCTTTCTGAACCAGGAGTGTCGTTATACTCTACTGTATGTCCAGCAGGTGTAGTATGAGCATAACAAGTTGTATTATTAGCAGCATTGCCTTGAGCTGTATCAACAGGCACATCAGCACCATATGTATTAATCAGCAAACCACCTTGTGTTGTGACTGGCTTTCCTTCTTTATTAGCCGGAGGGTAAGCACCTGTGTTGTCGGAGAATGGGTGGTTTACCAATCCCTGAGAGTGTACTGCACCCGATCCCTGAACAACTTCTCGGTTAACAACCGACTCAACATTATTTGTCTTACCCATTATACATTTCCTTGTGCAGCACTAATTAATTGAGCTGTTGAAAAGGACCTGCCAGATCCTCCATTATTAACTTTTTTAAATGTTTCTATATAACTTGCAATTGAAACACCCACAGATACTTGAGATTCATCTAAATCTTCTTGAGCATCAAACACTTGACCTCCAGGCCATACATGATAAAACGCTGCGAGTATCTTGCTAATGGTGGCACCTTGATGTACCGTTGCATCACTATTTTGAAAATGAGGAACAACTATACCCACAGAGTACTTATTGTGAGTTGTTGAATATGTTCCATCAACCGATATAGGTCTACCACGCTGTAGGTTACCATTAGATTGTATTACATAGTGGAACGGTATACCATCATTCTCATCTGCAATGTATGATGCGTGTATATCCTTTGCTGTAAGTACCTGATCAGGAGTCATCTCATGACCGTAAAATACCAACTCTGTTATCTCCCTACTAGATTTGATAAATTCAATTATTAGTTGTTCTTGAGTAGCAATAATATCAAAGTAATCATTTTTAGTAGTAGGTCCCGTCCACACATTATTTTTACTTGATACATCATATGTACCAGTTGTAGAAGAAAATGTTGTGTTCGTTTCAAGCTGTTCATTAATACTTGTAGGAACAGAAGATATAAATGTCTCTACGTCTCCTATAGGTTTCTTAGTTAGCTGTTGAACTAGGATTATAGCTTTCTTATCTTCTTTGGCTTGTAATAATACAAGTACATCTACAGCTCGGTGTTTAGGAACTCCAAAGCTTTCTATTACAGTTAACGGAGTTTTGTCTGACTGTAATAGTATGTCTTGTATAGGGTTACCTGTTTGAGTATTAGACTGATTGTTAATTGAGGATACAAAGGAACCTAGCGAGGTAGAGAACTCGTTAGAGAAATCAGCAAATTCTTTAGTTGATATGTCTTTTATTTGACCTGAATATTTCTTTGGAGTTATGTTACCAACAATTGTTTCAGTTTGTGAAGCTGTTGGAGTAGCTATAGCTCCTATAGATGCTTTCACTCCTTCTGGTGTTGGACATGTAATAACAACATCTAAAAACCCATTGGATACTGTTGCGCCTGTTATCTTATCTAAATCAGCTTTACTGTCACTGACATCTTTTATTATCTGATCTTGTATACCTGGTATGTTTTGAGATAATATAGCTATACTAGAAGATGTTTTAACAGATGTATTGAGAGCTTGAATGCCGCTTAGTGTTTCGTTTAACAAGCCTCCAAGACTTGTTGAGTTCAAAGCTTGAACATTAGAAGCAACTTCTGATGTTTCTTTTACAAGAGCGTTGAAGTTAGCTCCAATTTTTACACTTTTTAGTATACTGTTAATTTCTGGTATTGTTGCCATTATGCATCTCCAAATTTCTTAGAGACTTCCTTAGCGGATGTTAGTCTCTTTTCAAACGCTGCTGAGTAAGCTAGTAAAGCGCTACTCTGTCTAGATGTTTTCTTTACAGCACCTCTGATACCACCATTGCGAGCATGAATATTATAATTGCTTATGAATGATGATTCTTTGTGATAGTTATAAGCTGTAGAGGGGGTTTCGTAAAGAGCCATCACAACTTCTGTATATTCTATAATCGTGCTAGAGTTGACTAGCCTAGAATAAGTTCTTTTCGATTGTTTATTCTCTAGCTCGTATATAACAAAAGCTAGCTGTACAGAAAAGTTTAAATAACTTGCTCCAGATATGTTATTAGCAAATGTTTTCAATTCAGGTTGTCTTGAATTCCACTGAGCTATACCCACAGCAGGTTCTCTAGGAGGTCTAGCTTTAGGGTCTAATGCAGGTCCAGCTTCATGAATAAAGTTACCTACAAAAGCAGCAGCGCATGATCCTGGATCTCCAATATTTCCATTTGATTCAAAATAACTTTTAAGGTAATTGAACGCTTGCTCTTGACGAGTAGATCCAATCAGATTGATGTTTAATGTTCCAGAGCCAGAAGCACCAACAGCTAATAATTCAGCTTGTCTTACATCAAGGATTGTTCCTATAATAGGAGTGGGTTCCCCTAGTGCTTCAAGTTTATCAACTTCTGTTCTAGTGACTTGATCCCCAACTTGTATATTACTTTCGCTCTTAGATGGTTTTGAAAGAGCAAAGGGATCGATAGGCTCATCTACTACAACTCTTAAGCCAGCGTCTTGTGGTATTGATCCTAATATAAGAGGACTTTGTGAGTGCTTGCCGTCTAAGAATATTCCATAGACTTGAGCTCCTACTTGTATGCCATCAGGCATAGTAGAGCCTGATACACCACCTTGTGTAACGGGTACAACGACAGACGCCCATGGCAGATCACTAATCTTTACTTTATCTGTATCCTCATTATGAATACCAAATATACGTACTCTAACTCTACCTAAGTTTCTTACATCACCTATCTGTGAAACAACGCCAATAAACCATCTAGTATCATCACCATAAAACTCTGTGTTTATTGTTCTCATTCCACACTACCTATCTTATTAGTAAGTTTTACAATATCCATTTGGACGTTATATTTACCATCTGAAAAAACATGCATTGTTCTATAGATTAAAAACTTACCAGATCTATTTTTATCTAAACTTGGTTCACCCAATGCTATACTTTCTGACGATTGTGTTGGTGCAGGATAATTCAGCGTTAGATTGGACCCCACTCCCACATTTTGCTGAGCAGCAATATATGGCGCACCTGGTACACCTATCGTAATAACATTATTCATTAATATAGTTCTTAGAGAAGCAGCCTTTATCTTTGATTTGTAAAGTGCTGTTTGTTTAGATTCCTCGTGATAACTACTTATTGTTGTTACGCCATCAGCTTCGTAGAATAGCCCTGTGGTCACAACTCCACTAAACACTTTAGATGGAAGCTCACCTATGGCCTTGCCATTGTGTAGAACAAGATTAGAATCATATCCTATAGCTGCATCTAGGTCTGAGTTTGACTCAACACTCTGAACAAGTCTGTTTAACGTATCTTTAGAATCATGTTTTGCATTATCTAGCAACGAGCCAGAAGATACATCCATAGTTTTAAATTCAGAGCCTATAGCACCTGACTGAGCAAGTCTAAACGTGCTTTCTATCTTCTGGGCGGTGTACGACTTTACATGAAAGAAGGCCGCTCTTTTTACATCTGGCCCTACTTGGTCCGGCACTTGATTGTGAGCTGATTGAGAGAATGTGTATGGATCGTTTGAGTTCCATGCTGGTTTTCTCATTAGGTTATCTAAGTCGTCTAAGTGTAATTTATCATCTCTCAAAGAAGAGTATAAAAAGAACGGACTACCGTATGAATAAGACATTCTATCTCTAAGCCAATCACAGGCTTCTAGAGGCATCCAATAGGGTATATTAACTTTCATTCTTTGTTGTTGATTTATATTTCCATCACTTATCAAATCTTTACCCAAATGTGATCTTAATATATTACCCACTATGTTTTCTGGCTTACCTGTATACGATTCGCTTATCTTCATCACACCACTTAGATAAGCATGCTCTTCCAATAGAGTGACAGTTATCAAGTCAGTTCTTTCATTTACAGATATATTCTTATCAATACCTGTTATCATAAATGTTTTTGTGATAGGAATAGAATCTTTAGTTGCTAGTAAAGATATTTCTAATCTTTCTGTTCCTTTTATTCCCATAGCGTCTCTAAATTTGACACTATCAGCTATAGCAACAGCACCCGTGAGATATGGCAATTCAATATTTTCATATATTACCAGCTCAGCAATAGACCCACTTAGATCCATAGGAGCTATTGATGTGCCTGGTAATCGATCAGCAGTAAATATCGCTCGCTCGATTATATATTCGCTTTGAGGAGTAGTTTCAGACATATTATTCTTTCAGCAACCTAAAGTATTCACTTACTACACTAGTTATGCTATCAGGTTTTATGATGATGATTTCTTTTAACTTATCATTAAAGTTTATATTATCTTCCATAACAGTTGTGGGTATTAATCCTGAAGTTACCTGATTATACGGGTCAATGTCAACAATGTCTCCTGATGTGTTCTTATAGTACAGAGGAGCATTGAATTGTTCTGACTCACCTATCAAAGTAGCTAATTGAACAGATTGTTCCTCTGCTGTATCACCACCAGCTATTTGCTCTGTCTGACCAAAGTTGTTGTTTAATCCTGCTTCATTCTTATCAGAAGCAATAACTATTTGCCCTAGGTCAAGGTTACGTTCTATTACAATACCAGTTGTACCTGATGTTTTACCCACCACAGATGTACCTGGAAGAAATATATCTGCAATGTTGGATGATGTGGTAACTGTTCTATGAGGGTATCTTTTCTTGATTAGAGCTCTTAGTTCGTTTTCTGCCACAGGCCACCCAGACTCCCTTAAACCATCGTTCATAGAAAAGAATGTCCAATGAAAGTCAGGAGTGTCATATAGCGTTTGAGAAACTGTATCAGGTCTATCACCATCAAGTATAGTATACTTCTCATAGAAGGACACTTCTTGTTTTACCTGATCTATTATATCAACATATGCTGTTATATTAGGAAATATTGTGCTGGCTTCATTATTACCAAAGTTATAGTAGACCATGGGGAATCTTTTGAAGTACATATTAATACCCCTCTTTTATTAATTTTTGATGTAGAGTACCAGACTCTATAAACGACATTGTTATATCAACTTCACTAAAGTCACCACCTTCTAAAAAACCCATTCCAGAGGAGTTGTAAGAAGCCACAAATGTTTTGATATATGATGGAAGTATTTTTGTGGCAAGCTGTTTATCATCTCCATACTTAATATCAATTTCAAATACGTTAGGAAACTTATAACCTGCGTTGATGTCTCCTAAAGGTATTATCTCTGGATACAGCTGGGTTCTAAAAAACTTTATTAGACCTTTTATCTGTTTAGTCTCTTCTATAGATGTTGGTATCATTTTAAACTGGAAGGTGAACTCTCTAAGAGGTATGCTTTTGAATTGAGCTCTTGTGTTGGGATTAATCGCAACACGTGTTGATGCGCTTACAGCTCCAGATACTCCTTGCCCAGGAATCTTATTAGCAGCACGAGTGACTGCTAATCGAGCTAACTCTTTAGTTGTTCCACCAGCTCTACCACCTAATGCGGCTAGAATGGATGAAGCAGCATTTACACCATCTTCATACAATTTGGGTAAAATAGCAGCACCAGCTTGCAATCCTGATTGAGTCCCTGCCCCCAGTATACCTAAATCAATATTATCGTAGGTAGCTTGATCAGCAATTTGTATTGCTTGTGGTAAGTATAGTGTAGCTTTACCCTTAGATCCACCTTTGAAGCTTTGCCCCGTAGATTTTTGCATTGAAGATTGAAGACCATTACCAAAGTTAGACTGATGTATTGCCTCTCCAGTTGCCTGCGCCTCAGCCTGCTTTTTCTTAATGTCTCCATCAAATTTTTTAACTTCATTAGGATTGCTAGTATCAATCACTTCCTGAGATACAGCAGCCATGTCAAATAAGAAATTAACATCGAATGACTTTACTTCTCGCGCGTTAAAGATTATCTTTGCTTGATACTTAGTTGATTCTTTATCGAGAGGAAACTCATATTTCTGTACAGCCCGGTAGCTGGATGTTCTTTGTGCTCTTAAATCACTCATAGGTAATTATCCAATAAATAGGGTTATCTTATGAAAGTATTTATATGGCTTATTCCGGAAAATATCTAGTTAAACACAGAAGCAAGTATAAAGGCGATGCAGATAAGGTGACTTACCGTTCAATGTGGGAGAGACATTGCTTTGTTTGGTGTGATAACAATCCAAATATACGTAATTGGTCATCAGAAGAGGTGGTTATTCCATACTTCTGGGATGTGGATAAACGTATGCATAGGTACTTTATGGATCTTAAGATAACATATAAGTCAGGAAGAACAATACTTGTAGAAGTAAAACCTGACAAAGAAACAAAACCTCCTAAGAGACCTGACAAGTCTAAACGTTATATAAACGAAGCTATGACTTATGTTAAGAATATGAACAAGTGGGAGACTGCTGAAGGGTATGCTAAAGATAGAGGTTGGGAGTTTCAGATATGGACAGAGAAGACTCTAACAGAGATGGGTATTATGCCTAAACAATCAAAGAAAGGTGCTTTAAAACCTCTTAAACCTTTAAAGCCCTTTCGTAAGAAAAAGCCTAGAAAAAAGACATAAATACCGGTATGAGTAATTTATTTCAAAACTTAGAGATGGAAGCATTCCGAAAAGGAATAACTCCTCGTACGCAAGAATCAAGAGACTGGTTTCGTAAGAAAGCACAATCAATGAGGCGTGTCAATCGTAATCAGATTATGAAAGAAGAACCTATAGAACTTAAAGGTACTTTTCAACCTGGTGCTATGGCAATGTTCTTTTACAATCCTAAGACAAAAGACAAGCTTCCATACTATGACTCTTTTCCTTTAACTATCATTGTTGATTCTGCTCCTGGTGGCTTTCATGGTTTGAACTTACATTACTTACCTCCAGTACTCAGAGCTAAGTTCTTAGATGTACTTCTAGATAATACTAATAATAAAGCGTATGATGAGAAGACTAGATTTGCGGTTAACTATAACTATCTAAAGAAGTCTGCTCGTACAAAATACTTTGCTCCATGCTTTAAACATTATCTTACTGATCATGTAAAGAGTAGATTCGCTATCGTACCAGCACCTGAATGGGAGATCGCAACGTTTCTTCCTCTTGCTGATTGGCAGAAGTCTAGTGGTAGTAAAGTATATGCAGACACAAGAAGGATGTTAGGATGAATATTGATCAATTAAAAGGTGTAGCATCTAAAGGTAGAGGCTTTGCATCTGCTAATCAGTTTCTGGTAGAATTACCTTCTCTAGATGGACAGTATGATACAAGAGATCTTAATATACTCTGTACTAATGTTAACCTTCCTGGTAGACAGATAATGACTCAAGAGAGATTAATTGGTATTAAGGCTCGTAAGATGCCTAACGGATTTGCTTCTGATGATATTAATCTTACTTTCCATGTTATGAATGATTATAATATAAGAAGGTATTTTGAAACATGGCAGAATAAAGTTATTAATCAAGACACATTTGAGATAGGATATGCTAATAACTTTACAGAGCAAGTAAAAGTAAAACAACTTAAAAAAGGAATGGCTTTTGACTTTCCTATAGATAAAATCTTCGGATTGAATCTAGATTTAGATATAAGAACAAGGGATTCTATTGTGTATGAATGTACGCTACTAGATGCTTTCCCAACAACAATGAACTCAATTGAATTTACTGATGAGCTAGACGGTCTAGTTAAGCTCAGCGTCCAGTTATCATATACGAACTGGACTTCAAAATAATAAGGATGATTAAATCATGGCACTACCTAAACTAAATGATGTACCTTACTACAGCATTACAATACCTTCTACTGGAGAAGAGACAAGATATAGACCTTACTTAGTAAAAGAAGAAAAGATATTATTAATTGCTCTAGAATCTGGTGATGTAAAACAGATAGCTGCAGCTACAACAGATCTGATTAAGAGCTGTGTAGAAGCAGATATTAACTTAGATACACTTACTATGTTTGATGTTGAATATTTATTCATTAACATTAGATCAAAGGCAGTTGGTGAAAGCATATCAGTTAACTTTATGTGTTCCAAATGTGATGCTGAGAATGAAGTTACAGTAAAGCTAGATGAGATTGTTGTACCTATATCTAAAGAAATAGATAGAACTATTCAACTCACTGAAAATGTAAGTGTAGAAATGAAACATCTCTCCTATGCAGACAGTACTAATAACCATAAGATATCAAGTCCAGAAACATATGCTGAATATATGTTTGAAAACGTATTGCGATCTCTAGATAAGATATTAACTGAAGAAGAGCAATTTATTGTACAGGATGAAAGTGATGAAAGCGTTATAGAGTTTATTAACTCTTTGACTACAGATCAATTTTCTAAGTTAAGAGAGTTTATTGAAAATGCACCTCAAGTAAGTAAAGAGATTAATTTTACATGTACAAGTTGTGATAAGCATAATAACTATACATTAAAGGGGCTTAACGATTTTTTCGGATAGCCCTTTCCCATGAAGACCTAATAAATTTCTTTAATGTCAATTTTTTATTAATGGAAAACCATAAATACACATTAACAGATCTTTATATGATGCTACCGTGGGAGAGGGAAATATACGTAACGTTATTGACCAATAAGTTAAAAGAAGACCAGATGAGAAGAGAGCAAGGCGTATGACAAGTTTATCAGATGTAGCTGAACTAGTAAGAGTAGGTAATGACGATACTGATGAAAGTAACAAAACTCTTAAGAGTATTGATGCTAAGTTTGATAAATTTTTTAAATTAGCAGAGCGAAGCAGGCTTGACGATTTAGAAGCTAGACTAGATAAGTCTAGAGCTTTAAAGCCAGGTAATGTAAAGAGTAGAGGGGTACTTGGTACTATTGGAGCCGGCGCAGGTGCTATAAGTGATCTTGTGAAAACTTTAATGAACCCAATGAACTGGTTAAAGGCTATCGGTTTTGCAGCAATACTTCCTGGCTCTATAATAGCTAAAGGGTTTTATAATAAATTAAGAAACGTTATGGATGACACTCTTAAGACTCGGCGCGGTATACTGAGAATAGAAGCTGATGAATTAAAACGTATGCAAAAAGCTGAAAAAGCTCGTATACAAGAAGATCTAGATAAAGAACGATATAGAAGAGCGTCCGAACAACGTAGAGCAAAAGACTTAATTCGAGATGCTGAAATAGAGTATCAAAAAAATCAAGATGCTAAAGATGCAAAGGCAAGAAGAGCCGCGTCTATGAGACAGGCGCGCCTCATGATAGCAGAAGCAGATGCAAGAGTCAAAGCAGCTAAAGATCTAAAAGCGCAGCAAAAAGATTTTTCTAAGAGGTTGAGAATTGCTACAAGAAAAGGCTCTACAGCAACGTTGTCTAGTGTTGTAGCAGAAGGTAATCAGTTCTATAGTAACGCAAAACCACCTGGAGCTGGAGCTATAGAAAAAGCAGTAACAAAAACTGTTAAGACAGGACCGCCACCTAGTGTATTAAGTAAAGCGCAAATGCTAAGTTCTGTTCCTGATACTATTTTAACAAAGGTGGGTGCCTACAGATCTGTACAGGCTGATGGAAGAGTTGCTTATAAAAGTATTATGACAAATGTATATGTAGATCATGCAACTTTATTAGAAGAAGTAAAAGTAGCAGAAAAAAAGCCTGTTAGGGCTATGACAATGGATGGTGTGAGAAACACAGTCACTAAGAGTATTAACACTGCTGGGAGATCTACCATTAAAGGAGCTGGAATAGCGTTTGCTCCACAAGAATACTTAGCAGAGGCTGCACTTCAAACAGCAGCAAAGAGTACTGGAGGAGTTGTTGGAAAAGGATTAGGATTTGCCGCTAAAGCATTAACAGGTGTTACATTTAATGCTGCAATGTTATCATTTATGCCTACTACTATGGATCGCGATAATACTGCTACCATATCAGGTGGATTTGATAATCTGTATAATAATATGGTTGGTGCTTTACTTGCAGGTGATGCAAAAGGACTAGTAGTTGCTAGAGACGCGTTAAAAAAATACGTTACGGATATAGGCGGCGGTGATTTAACATTCATGTCAGGTGGAGGTGAAGTAGAAAAATTTAGTAAGTACATACTAGGACTTAATGAAAAAGATCTAAAAGCTTTTTCTCACAGGTCATATGCTCAGCGTAATGGAACAGTAGCTCGATATAATAATGGAGAAGATCATTATGATCACTCTAGTAATTTACAATCAGGAAGAACAGACAATCTACCTCCTGGTTTAAATTTTGTAGAAAGATTAGCATACTCTCCAAAGTCTGGAGATGAGTTTAGTGCTTTAGATGTTATAGCAGCTCAAACTATGCAGAGTGGAGGAGGAGTTGTTGGTCAGGTCGGAAATAATACTGTAAATCATAACTCTTCTAGTAGCTCGTTAATCGTTGCAAACGAAACCACCACCAATGATGTTCTCAATGGTGGTGGCTTTGGTATTATAGGCGGTGGTGGTAAGTAACTAGTCGTCAGCTGCTAACTTAGCAAAGTACGACATAGTATCATCCTCATCAAGAGCAGTATTCTCTGCTGTTGCCATAGGCGCAGGAGCGGCCATAGGAGCAGCTGCTGCAGGAGCAGTAGCTTGAGGAGCCATATAAGGCGTAGAAGTATCTAATGATACCTCTTCACGTACAGTACGTGGTGCACTCTCACCTAATACAAGAGCTAGACGAGACTTAAGCTCATCATATGTCTTGAAGTTCTTAGGATCAGTCCATTCAGTACAGTCGTGTTGCTTATTGTAGATAGCTTCTAGCTGATCATCATCGCCAGCTACTTGAGCAGGAGACTTAAAGCTAGACGCATCGTAGTTAGGGTAACCCTCTACCTTACGAATCTTAATCGTAAAGTCAGCACCTTGCCACATATCAAATGGATTCACAGGAGCCTCGTCAGGGAACTGAGGCTGCATAGAGTCCATAATCTTATCAAAGATCTTCTTACCAAAGCGATATAGTTTCACTTGGCCTTCGTTCTCTGGAGCAGATGGATCAGAGACAATAAGTACATTAGCAATGTAACGTAAGTTCCGTTTGCGCTCGCGTACAATACGCTTGGCCTCTTCGGAACCATCTTCGTTCCATAACTTACTATTGCTCTCTGATAGAGGATCAACCTGACCAATAGATGTAAGAGACTTCTCTACATACCATTGACCGGTTGGTCCTTTAAAGAAATGATCCCAGTAGCGTACCCAAGGCGTAGGAGCCTCAGCGTCACCAGGAAGAAAACGAACTACAGCATATCCATTGCCAGCTTTATCTCGTGTAGGCTGCCAAAAGCGCTCGTCATTTCGATTATCGGTTTTAGTTTGTTCGCCTGGACCGCTACTAGCAGCTTCTACTAGTTTAGATAGGTCGGTGCGATTAGTTTTTAGTGCTGCAAAACTCATATATATTTTCCTTGTATGTTACAGTATATTTTTGTGTATGTTTTATCCACTTGATCATTATATAGACTTATTTATTATAAGTCAACTGGCAATGTGTTACCTCGTGGAAGATAATTAAGATTCATTGCCTCAACCTCAATCTTCTCTTTTATAGACCCAGAGACATACTTACGTATATCTTCTAGATCCAATTCTATATCCTCACAGATATGAATGATTGCGTCCATGTAGCTATACCGGTGCTCTCTTACCTTTACTTCTACCATTTTTGCGAACTTGTTTTTTGTTAGGAACTGCTCTTTTGCCATTTACCTCATTGTCCATTTCAGTTGTATAGACACCTATGTCTGGGTACATAACACCCACACTACGCTTAGGAGTGCCATCTTTATTGTATGCCATCACGACACATTTAAATTTAGTTTTAAATTGACGCTCTTCACCATAGTACAAATCCCTATAGACACCATCGCGTAGATAAGCTTGCAAGTTATGTAAATAGCCTTGCTGTACTAGGTACTCAGCTGCTTGACCCTTTTCTTTAGAGTTCTTCCAGCTTCTCATACCAGATAACTTATCTTTAGCATTCTTAATCCAGCTTCTAATATTCTTCACAGAGAAGATATCATCATCAGGTAGATTACGAACAGTTTCATGAATAGATAACTGAGCAGCTGGCTTCTTAGCTTCACGTGCTTTAGTAATACGTTCTACTAGTACAGCTTTCTGCTCATCGGTTAGTTTACGTTTTTTACGAATCTTCTTCATTCACATCTCCATCATATATACCTTATTATAGTCTCTTTTTATAATAAGTGCAACTGTTATATTTCTTGATCGTATTCGTATATTTCGTATTCACCGGAAGCATCTCTTTTCGCTTTGATCATTCTTTGCTCAATCAAAGCTAGAATAGTATGCTCGATGATTTGTTCCATTTTCATAGTAGCGTAATTTTTACCTATCATGAAAGCAGAAATGGATACCCCTATAAGAAGTATCCACTGGATTGATGTTATTGATTCTAACATTTATGCTCCAATTTAAAATGTTATTTATCTACGAAAATGAAACCACATTCTCGACACGGAATGATCTGAAGTCATCCTTATTAACATCCCAAGCAACAATAGTCGCTTCATTGATAGCACGAACCTTCTTCTGAGTCAAAGGCTCATCTTTCTTAGCTTTAGGTAAAGCAGTCTCCATAAGCGTACAGCTCATGTCACGTTCTTCACCATTAATCTTTTTAAATACTACACGACAAACCTGAGCTTGTAGTTGTTCAATCATTTCATTACGAGTCATCATCTCTTTTTCCCTTTTGATTCATTCATTCGTACAGCAGTCATTGCCACACTAATTCGTTCTATTGCATTAGACAATCGAGTAAGCTCTTTACTTTGCTTATCAATAATCATTTCTAGTATTTGAAACTTCTGTTGAGTATCAATATCCACATTCACTCCTTCCATAAAATAAAACTATATTAATCTGCGCCTTGGTTCTTCGACTATAATGTCTGGCAAAGTTTAGGTCCGGTTCCCTCATTTGCAAGACGCAGGTTAATATAGTTTTCGTGGGAGAGGCTTACTGCAGAACCTCTCCCCTTATCTGCACTAACGTCTGCAGCTAACGTCCGGGTTTCTATTCGGTACCGGCTGTCTATACCCACCTAACAAAACCTTGTACATTGGCTGTTAGGTTTTTCGATAACAACTAGTTAGTTCCAGTCGTTATCGAATCTCGTAGTCTCATGATACACTTCACCATAATACTCCTGAGCATACTTAGATGCATCAGTATAATGAAACTCTTCTTTACGAAGCATGGACTTATCTGCGCGTTTAGCTTTCGCTTGACGCTGCTGCTTTTTCATAAACGCAGCTTGCTCTCTGGCTTGCTTCTTAGCAAACTTAGCAGCTTCTTTTCTTTGAAATTCAGCATGCTCGATACGAAGTTGTTCAACAAATGTCATAATATATTTCCTCATTATTTAAGTTATTATAGTCTCTTTCGAAACAAAGTGCAACTGTTATTTTCATTATAACCGATCTTTTTTTACCCAACCACCATCTTCAAGCTTCTTAATAAATGATGATACATCGTCTTTAGAGATAGTAATATCACTTCTATAACAGTTATTAACATACTCAATTATATGCCATGTACCAGCATAGTTCTCAGCAACAGAAAAGACTTTACTATCACCATACTTTTCATTCCTATAAATCATCCCCAGTCCTTCCAGTCCATTTCTACAGTTTCATTATAGTAAAAACCAGCGCGATACTCAAGCACTTCTTCCTCTGTCATAT
>JAAHTG010001726.1_pt1 | contig 14042 bp, 16 predicted proteins | sample 6116081 | NCBI WGS metagenome assembly JAAHTG01 (sample SAMN13939989, study PRJNA603662) | sponge metagenome | isolation source: marine sponge | host: Mycale hentscheli | place: New Zealand | collected 2005 | reverse complement strand
ACCGTAATATACGTTAATGTATTTTAATTTCCAAAGGATCTTCATATTCAATATCTTCTAAATCCTTAGTAAAGAATTTACCTAAGATATTGTCATTAAAAAACTCATCTGGTCTTTCTAGTACCTGGTATATCATTTGGTATTTTAACTCAAAATAAGTTAGTGCTTTTTTATTAGGTACACATTTTAGTATAGTACGTTCAAATTCATCTTTTTTACCTTCAAGTAATAATTGTTTAATATCTTTTTGGGAACCATAATAATTTTTCCAATCCGATTCTTTAACTGCTATTTTATATGAAGGGCGACGGCCAACTACTCCTGTTAAAGCAGCTAGTTCTTTTTTACCAAGTTTTACTTTTTTAGTAAATTGTAAAACTTTTTTTCCGATATATGATTTCCCTGATGGTATGTGTTTATTTATATAAACGAATCCATAAGTGTTTTCTGGGAACTGAGTGATATCGACCATTTTGTTTCCTTTATAGGTCCAACTCATAATGTATTGTTTTAGTTAATTTCAGTTAACGTAACGTTAATAAATATTTTAACATAAATTTAAAATGTTGTTCTGAATTATTTCCATATGTCTTGCCTTAACGCCAGATAATGTTCCTAATTCTTTCCACAATCTTGCGGATTCTTCTCTTTGTCCAATATACCAGGAGGTATATGCCTTTTGGAACAATAACATATAATCGCCTGCATAATTAACATCATAAGGAAGTGGGTCCTTATTTGTATGTTGTTCACCTAAACAAGCGTACATATAAGCTGGTTTCCATTCTTTTTTATTAGAATGCCATAAACTTAAATGTAAATATGCTTCAGGTCTTTGAGGTAGAAATGCTATTGCAGTTTGCAATTGTTCTCTTTCCCAATTAGGTCTTCGTGTTGTTTTATTCATTTGCTTCCATGTTTTTAAAACACAACAATAAGCAAATTCTGGGTCTGACTCCCAGGTTAATTCTGCCGCTCTTAAAAAATAAGATAATGCTGATGCTCCTTGTCCTAACTTTTCATATTCCTCTGCTAGTTTAGCATTGATATAAGGGTCAGTAGTATTATCTAAATACTCGTACAAATATTTTTTTAATTGTTCCATATACTTTTATCTTCCCATTCTAATTTATTTAATAAACTAATAGGTAATCTTAATGCATAAGCAGCATTATCTTGATAACCAAATGTAGCTATAAAATCATCTCCATCAATAACTAATCCACAAGCAAATTCAATTTGTGCATCCATAAATTTAAATGGTTTAGTTAATGCTTTTAAATTCCAATCTTTATCCCACATAACAAATCTATGATAATATTGAGCATCTTTATGTTTTCCTGGGTGGTGAAAAAATAAACATCCGTGTGTTAAGCATATTCTATCTCCTCCGTCTCCAAATGGTATTACTTGGGAGCCACCTCTTAATTCTCTAGGAATGTCTAAATCATATTTTTTTTCTATTACAACTTCACTTGTTTTATTTACTGGGTCTATCTTCATTACCTGTAATGGGTCGCACCATCTAATAAAATGCATTGGCATATCTAATACAGGCATCCAATTTTTTTCTAAATAGGTATGTGGGTTAACTTCAATTCTATCTCTAGTAATTTCTTTACATACGTTTTCATCCCATTCTACTTCACAAAGTTCCATTCTACCTTCACCATCATCTTTAACATCTCTTCTTACACCACAAGCATAAAATATATCGTTCCATCTAAATATCCTAACATCTTCTAATCCAATAAATGTCCATACAGGTGTAATATCATGTTTTGAAGTATCTATTTTTTGATAAGATTCTATTTCTAAAGTTTCAGAATTTAAATTACATAAATAATTTCCAGTTCTTAATTTAATATCATCTTCAGGATTTAAATAAGATAAAGTACCATATTTACAGTAAAACTTTTGTTTAAATTCAGCATGGTATAATGTATAATGCACATGCCTAACATTTGCAACTAACCTACCATCTTTTTCTTTGTAAATACTAACATTACATAAACCCGTACCATCAGTTAAATCACCTGGTATAATTAATGGGGTTAATAATCCACCATTATCAACTGCTAATTTTGCTAAATTTCTTATCATATTATCTATAATGTCCTCCTCCTAACCATAATACAAAAGATTTTCTAGTACCTTTTGTTACTGGAGTTACTCTATGCATCATATAAGATGGGAAAATAAAAACACAACCCGTATTTTTTTCTGCTTCAATAAATGGACCTTCCATACTCCCACCTCTAAATAATTCTAATGTACCTCCTTCATATTCACTTGGGTCTGATAATTGTACTGTTATTGAGATTTTCCTTTTAGATAACATTCCAGGGCCAATATCAGCATGCCAATCATAATGACCAGCAGGTGCATGATATTCTGTATATTGAATTTGTTCTGGTATTTGGGATAAATCAAAATTCCATAATTCATTATTAGCTGCTACAGCCATATCAGATAATTTTTCATATAACCACCACCAACTATCATTTTGGGGAATCCATTTAATATTCGATTTTCTATTATTTTCAGCATCACCTCCAACTGTGGATGCTATATGCCAAGGTAAATCTGTTATATTTTGTTCTATTTTATCTAATTCTTCTTTATTAAATCCTTCTTTATAGAAATAATAATTTTGTGAATCATTTTCTGGTCTGTCAAAATTGTATGATAAATGCATATTATTGTAAATTATGTTTTTGTCTTTCTATGTTACCTATTATATCAACACCCTTAAATATACGATCTTCACTTGTATAAGGCAAGTTTTGTGGTGTCTCTACTAATGAGTAACCATTAAATGTTGTATGTTCTGTTTCAAAATCTTCTTTATTTGCTTTTACTGCATAATGATATGGATATTTTGTAATAGGATTTTTATAACTAAATTGTTTTGGTGTAGTTGTTACCCAACATACTGTAGAAGGTTTATGAAGAGCTACAGCTAAATGTTGTGCAAAACTATCTATAAATAATCTTCTTCTTGATAATTGAATTAATACTGCTATTGCTCTTATTCCTTGAGTTGCAGGTATAGTATGTTTGTATGATTTTTGCCAATCACTTTTTATATGATAAATTGTATAATCATCTTTATAATAGTCAATAATTTTTTCAATTTCATTATCAGGTAAATCTCTAGCCCAATTATAATCCATACCTTGACTTTCGTTCCCACCATGGGTTTGTAATGCAAAAATTGGTTTATCAGATGGGAATAGTTTTGAATATTTTTCTACTTCATCTTTACTTAAATAAAATGAAGGGAATTCGTGGTTATATTCAACCTCACATAAGCTAGACCATACTTCATATAAATCTTTATCTTGAGTTATAAAATCAGTATGTTCATAAGGTTCTAAACCATATATTTTAAATTCTTGATTTTTACAATATTTGTAATAAACAGAACTAAAATTTTCAAAAGTATAAATAGCTGATACTTCTGGGTTATTTTTGTATATTTCTGGGAATGATGATACTGTTATAATTTTATTTTTAGGATTTTGCTTTTTAAGAGCAGAAATTACAGCCGTAGACATAATAGTTTTACCTATTCCCCCTCTAACTTGGAATATTATATTCATAATTCTATATTAAAATTAATTACTGTTCTATAAGTTCTACCATAAAAAGGTGCTACTGAATGTAATAAATCATGAGGCCACATCATTAACATGCCCGCTTTTGGTCTAATATAATGTCTTTCTCCTCTAATATGAAAAGCAAATGTACCACTATAAGGATGGTCTTTAATAGGATCTCCATCACTTAAATAATAACCCCCAGAATACATCATTGGTTTTTCCTCTGAATTACTCCATCTATTATGATTATGAGCATTATGTCCTCTACCATCTGCTGGGTGATAATATTGCATCCAATTTTCTGTTATTACAGGCTTACAATCTTTATCTCCTACTAATTGTTTAAAACCATTTATAATTCTACGTTTAATTACTTCAACATCTTCATTTTCTGTAGATAAAAAATCGTTTGGTTTAGCGTAATATCTACTTCCTAAAGGTGGTAATTCATGACTTTCAGTCCATTCTTCTTGATAATCATAATTTATATGGTAATGGGCTTGTCTAATTTTATCATATTGACCTGGTAGTTCTTGGCCTTGTAATTTACCTTCTGGGTCTAGTAATCTATTACCTAAATCATAAACTCTTTGAGTTATAATATCATTCCCATATTCTTTTTTTAAAATTGGAATAGGTGCTATAAAGTAAACATCTTCTTTATCTGTAGGATAAAATGGTTTATTTTTCATAGTTTTCTAAATTTGTAATATCAGAGTCTTTACCTGGTACCTGGGTAAAATACGAAGATTTTACTTGATCTCCACGTAATAATACATTTTTTTTCATTTCAAAAATCTGCCAATCCAAACCTCTTGATAATTTAGCTGTATTAGTTACGTGTTCAATTATTTTTTCAGCTCCTTTTGGCCAAATAACATACGCTAATATAGTAGGTTGATCTGCTACTAACCAATAGTAATCTATGTTTTTTCTATTAGCTATTCTTTCCACTAGTTCTAATGAGAAATCTTGTAATTGTTCTGTATCATCTTCAAATATAAAATAAGGTAAATCTTGACTAGCACATTCTTCTAATAAATTTAAATGAGTATAATTAGCTGCTACTAATGAGGGTATATGAATGTTATATTTTTCATAATCATTTCCTTTAATAAATTCTTTATCAAAATCAGTTAATTCATATTCTTGACCATTTATTCCTACTACATATTCAAAATCTATATCTTTAAAAAATTGTTGTTTTTCAAGTTTATCTCTACGATCTTGTCTTCTTAGTAAAGTTATTACTTTTACTTTATATTTTTCCATATAACTATTTTTTAAATCCTCTATGTAATGGTACATAAAACTGTACACTTTGTCCAATTTCTTTTCCCACTTCTATTGCTTTTTCTTGTGCTTCATCAAATATTTGCCAATTGTCTTCATTACAATAATTTTCTCTTGGTAAATTATAACCATCAGCTTGACCATGAGTTGGAACAAATTGAATATGAGGTGCACCTACTTCTTTAGCATATCTAACCATATCAGAAACTTCATGTACATTCCACATATTAATGTTATTTGCAATAAATGATTCATCCCACCTTTCATCATCTTCTCTACATTTTTTAAAATAATTAGTTAAATTTCTTTTTACAACATGAAAATAATTTAGTCTTCTTATTTTTTTATATGTTTCAGGTGTTGCAGCATCTACTGAAAAACCAAATATAGATTTTTTTACATATTCATGGTATCTATCTTGTACTTTGTCTCCAAATAAAGTACCATTACAAAATGTCCATACCTGTATTTGGTCTCTATATTGTTTAAAGTCTAACTTATCAAAAACATCAAATATTTGATTTTGATAAAACGGCTCTATAATTCCTAATATTGTTAAACATTCTGCAGTTGGTAAAGCAGGTTTAATAAATTCTAATACTTCATCCGTTCTATCTGGGACTGTACCATCTAAATAAGGTTTCATCCATGCTGTAGATGATCTAGGACACATAGCACAAGCTGTTTTTGGTGTTGGGTTTTTACCTCCTATGTTACACATTCTAGGGGATAAAGCCATTTCTATTTGTTTTGGATATAATGCTACAGGATCAACTTCAAATTTTTTTGGTAAGTCAGCTTTAAAATAAGGACATCTATTATTATTACACATTTTATGAAGTTTATTATTTAGAGTAGCTACTTTAACTTCTCTTAATAAATGATCTTTAAATGTTTCTTCTATTGTTCTTCCTTCTTTAAAGATATTACCGTAATATCCATCTTGATGACAACATGAATGATATGAACCATCAAAATCAATTCTAAATCTAATAAAGGGTAAATCGCAGTATGATTTCATTATAAATGTTTAAAATGTTCGTTTATACCTATTTTATCATTAACATATTGATTTAGTTTAGTAGATCCTATTTCTTTTCTATTAAAAGGAAATGCCCTTCCATATATTGTAGTGGGATGATATTTTTCTATATATTCATCTAAAGTACATTTAGCGTAATTAAACATTGAATGTTCTTCAATACAATAATTAATTTTATGTTTTATAGCTTCAATAATTAATTTTTCAGCAAATTTTTTATCTCTAGAATAAGCAAAACCAAAATTAGGTGATACTAAAACATCATCTAATTTCCAATGGTATTTTCTTAATTCTTCTTCTAATGGAATATCTAATTTAAATTCATCTTTAATTTTAGATAATTGTGGTTCAGTCCAACAATATAGTGGGACTTGTGTTTCTTTTTCTCTAAGAACCTCAATATCTAAATCTTGTATTTGAATACAATCCCAGTCTAATAATAACGCTTCACCTGATTCTTTTAATGCTTTATCTAATGCTATTAATTTTTTACCATGTTGAGTAAATTCTTTATTAAAATAAGGATATTCATTATCATCCATTTTAATAAAATTGTAGCCTCTTTCTTTTAATATTTTTACATTATCATCACCCCAAACATAAACAATTTCATTTGGAAATGTTGGATTCATTGGTATTTCTGGGTATAAATATTTTTTAGACCAATCAGAAGGGGCCCATGGATTAGTCCAAAGTGCTCTTACTATTTTTATTTTAGATATGCTCACAATATATATTCATTTTTAGTTGTGTATCCATATAATCATTAAATCTTTTTTGTAATTTAGATACTTTACTACCATTTGTTAATGCTCTATTTGATACACCATAAGTAACTAAGGGTTGATAATTTTTAATATATTCATCTAATGTACAATCTGCATATAAGAAAGTAGCATGTTCTTCAACACATCCTTCTATATCATTATCAACTGCTATTTTGATTAATTTTTCTCCTAATGTAATATCTCTACTGTAGACAAAACCAAAATTAGGACTAACTAATCCATTTTCCCATTTCCAATTCCATTTTAAAAATCCTTTAGTAATAATTCTTAAATGGTTTTCTATCTGATTATGTTCATCAGGATTATTAAATACAGGATGATCTTTTGGAATTGATTCATATAATGCATTATAACAATCTTCATGTTGAATATATAATGGTATTTGTATTGGTTTTTCTTGTAAATATTTTAAAAACTTTTTATCAAATGGTCTTAATACATAACAATCCCAATCTAACATTAATACTTCACCAAATTCTTTTAATGCTAAATCTAAAGCAATTAATTTTCTTTCATATATTAATTCTAATACTTCATAAGCAAAAGGTGATGTTTCCTCTTCTACATAACGAGTTTCAAAACCACGTTTTTTTAACATAGCTTCATTTTCTTTTCCCCAAACATATACTATTTCATTTGGGTGTGTAGGTACAGGGGGTATTTCATTGTAAGTATGATCACGAAAACCCCATAAAGATCTAATTATTTTCATTATGTTCTTTCCAGTATTTTTTAAAACGTTCATTATGGAGATAATTACTATAACCGAATAGAACTAAAGTTTCAAACCAACTTTGCATTAATTTGTCATATTCTTCTTTATTCTGATTATAGCCTATTTTGTCTAACCAAACGTGGTGATGATATATTTCTTTTTCGTCGTCTGTATCTAAGGGTTTATACCATTTTTCAGCTATACCTTTGTATCTTTTTTTACCATCAGTAATATTATGATGGGATAGAGCTATTTGTTGTGTTAATGTATTTACACTATAATCATTTTCTCTAATAATATGTCCTAAAATACCTTGATCAGTTAATAACCAAAACCACTCTGGTATGTCTTCACCATTTGTAGTAACTAATTTTTTATGCCATTGATGATATTCTTTTATTATACTTGGGTTATTAAATTGTAAATAAGAAGTATTTGGTGACCAATCATTTTCATTATAATTTTCAGGCCAATCAATATGTGATATTTCTTGTTCCCATTTTTCTTTATTAAAATAGTAATAACCTCTACCTATTTCCCAATGAGCTATTGTTAAATCATTTTTAAAAGACCAACTTGGTAATTTTTCTTTTACTATCATGTCTTGATCTAAAAAAACAAAAGGTTCTTTTTGATGAGCTAAACATTTTATTTTACCACTTGTCCAAAAATAAGCAGCATCAACATTTCCTTTAGAATAACCATTTAAAAACTTAACATCAACTTCATCATACATTCCTAATATACCTAAGGATTGATAATAATTAGCACCTATAGTATCTGTATGAAGTTTTATAGGACCATTATATTTTTTCCAATGTGCAATTGAAGCCATTGTATATAATATTTGAAAGTCAGTTAAATCATAGGTATCTGAAGATGAATTTTTCATTACTTCAAAACCATGACCCCTTAATCTTTGCCTTTCAAAATAAGGTTTAGTCCAATTTACGTGTATAGCTTTCATCTGATGTTTTAAAATAAACTATGCTGCATTCTTTTGCTACATTTCCATTAGGGAGTTTAAAATTTCTTCTTGTAACATAATCTATAGGCATGTTCTTATTAGTATAAAAATATTGTGCTCCATTCCATCTATCTGGTTGTGTAGCACTATCAAAGCCTTCTTTATCATTCATTTTATGTACAGATTCACATATACTATCAATAACTTGTTGATTATATAACCCTTGGGATTGTTGTATTAAACTTATTCTTGAACATAATGTATAAAAACCACCAAAATCTAAATAAGTATCAGCTGCATATTTTAAGGGATAGTAATCTTTAAACATTTTAGATGCTGATTGTCTATTAATTTGATAAGCGTGTGCTGAGAATTGATTTTCTATAGCATTAGATATTAATTCTGAGTATTGTGTGTTATCTCCTTTAATACCTCTTGTTTTTTGTTTACCCCAAAGTACTATATCTGCTTTACTTTCTTTAATTTGTTGTTTAAATATTTCAAACTTTCCTGATATTGAATATTTAAAGAAATCATCGTCAAATATTACATCATCTTCTAATATTAAACAAGTATCAAATTCTGATTGTAAAAAAGTATCAATAGCTTTTCTGTGGGACATGGCACAAGCTATAATATTATATGTAACAATACCTACAGGATCAATAAAAAATTCATTTAAAACTCCATCTTTAATTAATTGAGGTATTGATGGTAATTTTTCTCCATCTATTGCTTCTACAAATTCATAGTTAGTAATATTATATTCTCTAAATAATTTAATTATATCTAATTTTCTTTCAATATGTCTTTTTAAGTTTATAACATATATTTTATCAACCCCTAAATTTAAAGTTATATTATAATTCATGTATATCTCGTCTTAAATTATTATAAAAAGTATCATAATCTATTAGTTTACCTGCTCTAATGCAACGTTGAAGATAATTAAAATTTTCTTGATATTCAGTTAAAAATCCTGATTTGTTTCTATCTTTTAAATAAGTTTCTTCAACCCCATAGTGTTTGTAATATAATGAACATTCTTTGCTATTCCAAATACCTTGATCAGCTTTTATGTTTTCTGATTGAGATAAACCTAATGGTTTTTTGCAATCCCAAACTAAATCGGATAATGTTTCGTGGGGGATTTTATCTTTTACTAACCATTGTTTTAACATTAATTGTTCAGATAAAATCATATGGTTAGTATTTATTCCCCATTTTTTATCTTCTGGTAGTTTTTTACGGATTTTTGTTAATTTTCTATGATTTTTTAAGACTTGTTTACCATATTTGTTAGCAAACTTAGGATCTGGTAAGTAAAATAATGATACATTGGCTGCTCTATCTACAACTCTTTCAAATTGTACTTGTTTAGCATAAACATCCCATTCAGGAGGATACCAATTACTAGATATTTCATCATAAGAATATAAAACCTTAGTATTTAAATGTTTATCTATATTTTTTCTAATTAAAAAATCATGATCTACTATTAAAATCGGTTTAGTTGTTTCACTAATAATTTTAGTTTTACAACCCGACCAAAATATTTTTCTGTCTATATTATCGGGGTATTTTAATTTTCGTACATCATGCCATAAATGTAGAATTTGTAGTTTATCTAACGTATTATACGTCAAATTATCGCAATAAAATACAGTATAGTGGTCAGGATGGTATTTCCTCCATAATGAAATTGAGGCTACTAATAATGCTAATTGTTGTTTACCATAAAATAACTTGTCATTTTTGACATTTTCTAAAACCCATATTACTTCCATAAACCTTTTTATTTTTTCTTATGCAAATACGCAATAAACTGTGTTTAAATTCCGCATTGTAAATGAAGTACCTCCTTGATATTGCCAAGTATAATATAAATTATAAGTAGAACTATTTGAAATTACAACACCGGTTGAAGAATTATGTCTCCACGCACTAAATGTATTAGGATATTGTGCAACTGCTTGAATAGTCATATAATCTGCTGAAACTGCTCCTGAATTGTAACTGTTATTACTTCCACCACCTACATTTCCATTTTTCCACCCCAATATAGTACTAGTTCCACTTAATACTGTTTTATATTGGTCTCGACCACCAGGGGAAGGGCCATAAGACCAAGGTACTAAAATTTCTGCTGTTCCTTTAGAGGAGTTATTTACTTGAACTCCAAAATAATATCTTTTTCTAGTATTCCAAAGACCAGCACCTAAATATGTTCCTGCAGCTGTACTATTATTGTATTGATCTGGTGTACTTGTACGAGCTGTAGATGATGGTTGTGTTGCTGTTGGGTATCCTGCTGCTGCGGGATTACCATTGTACCAAGCAGAAAACATTTCACAAAATGAAAAACCACTTCCCCCACCTGGAAAGCCTGTTCTTGTTTTCCAACATTGGTTATACATACCAGATGACATCTTAGAAAGAGATTGATTAGGAATATCAAGCCCTGTGTTATTTCCTGAACCAGATAGGGCTATTGTTTTAAAATTAGTTATATTTGGTAATGTTTCTTGGTACCCAGCATATGCTTCTACGTTGCTTTGGGTTACAAATAAATTATCTATTCCCATAATATTTTATTTTATATAAATTGAGCCCACATATGTTGAACTGCTCCATTCATAATATTTGAGTTATTATGGTATACATTAGTGTTAGAAACATTATTCCAAACAGATCCACTAACTGTATTATATCTCCAAGATATAAACACATAAGGATATGTTTGCGTAGCTACAATATTAATATAAGTTTGATCATTAGACAATACATTATTATTATATCCTACTATACCAGTACCAACTTGGTATAAAGGACGTGCTGTAACAGTTCCTCTACCGCTAATGCAATTAACAGAAAAATAGAATCTTCTATCTTCATATCTTAAATAAGCTGTTGATAAATTAGATTGAGAACAAGAACCTTTACCATTCATATTATAAACAAAAGGGGTAGCATTAAGTGCACCTGCTGTTGTATAAGTATTTAACCAAGCACACATACTATGGTTTGTAGTACCACCTACCCAACCAGTGTTGGTTACCCAAGCATTATTGTACATTCCGTAGCAGTTATCTAAACTTGAGCCTACGGGTATGTTATATGTTCCATATGAAGTAGTATCCCATCCCATTATTATAGTATATCTGTTATGCTATCATTTCCAAAAATTCCAGCATAATGTTCTTTTAATTTGGAGTAAGCATGTTCAAATATACTACCTGTGATATGGTTAGGTTGGAAGATTGATTTTTCAACTACTTCACTACCAGTAGTTACTGTTTCTATTGATTCTGTTCTTGTAGAAATAATTTCATTCCCATCACCATCAAAATCAACATATTCAACCTCTCTATCTTCAAATGAAGAAGAATAAGTTGTTACAGTAACATTTACACTTTCTGTAACAGGAAAATAATTTATTGGCATCATTATGTGTTGGTTTGAATCAACAGACATAGAAGGGGGTAACATACCCGATGCATCATTAAGGTGCAAATCCTCAAGATGTAGAGGAATTGCTTTTCGAGCTGAGTCTTGTGTAGTGTACATATTAGAGAAAGTTCTTATCATTCCTGATGCCTTTTCTAATTTATAATCTTCAATTCTAACATAAATTTCATCTACGGATACACCGTTTTCAAAATCTATATCTTTTGTAACTTTAAATCCCATTTTTTTTATTTATTTATTTAAATTATCTACTTTTATATTAAGTTCTTTTATTGCCGCAATTAATACTGCTACTAATTTTTCATATTTAACTGCTAAATATCCATCTTTTCTTTCTTCAACTAATTCTGGATAGAATTTTTGTATTTCTTGGGCACTAACTCCAATATCATGTCCTTTATAAATTGCTTGGTTTGAATTCCAATCAAATTCATATCCATTTAATTTAGTTACATTATCTAATGCACCTTGTAATGGAGACATATTATCTTTTAATCTTTCATCCGAAGAATAATACGCTACAACATCACTAGTTGATCTTACTGTTCCAAATAATACTGTTGAGTTAGTATTAACATATTGGTTCATTGCAGTTGCATAGGTATTTGATGTACCTGATGATCCTGTAGCACCTTGTGGTCCTGTAGAACCTCCACCACCTTGAGCACCTGTAGCACCTTGTGGACCTCCACCACCTTGAGCACCTGTTTGACCTTTTTGTCCTTTCTGTCCTTTAGCACCTTGAGCACCACCGCCACCTTGAGCACCTGTAGCACCTTGAGGTCCTGTAGCACCTCCGCCACCTTGTGCACCAGTTGCACCTTGTGGTCCTGTAGAACCTCCACCACCTTGAGCACCTGTTTGACCTTTTTGTCCTTTTTGACCTTTAGCACCTTGGCCTCCTTGTCCACCTTGTGCACCAGTTGCACCTTGTGGTCCAGTTGCTCCAGTATTACCTTTAGCACCTTGAGCACCACCGCCACCTTGAGCACCTGTTTGTCCTTTTTGACCTTTAGCACCTTGGCCTCCTTGTCCACCTTGTGCACCTGTAGCACCTTGAGGTCCAGTTGCTCCAGTACTACCTTTAGCACCTGTTGCACCTCCGCCACCTTGAGCACCTGTTTGACCTTTTTGACCTTTAGCACCTTGTCCACCTTGTGCACCTGTTGCACCTTGAGGTCCAGTTGGACCAGTTGGTCCAGTATTACCTGTTTGACCTTTTTGTCCTTTAGCACCTGTAGGTCCTGTTCCACCTTGAGCTCCAGTAGTACCTTGAGGTCCTGTTGGACCAGTTGGTCCAGTATTACCTGTTTGGCCTTTTTGTCCTTTTTGACCAGTAGTACCTTGAGCACCACCGCCACCTTGAGCACCGGTTGCACCTTTAGCACCTTGAGGTCCAGTTGCACCTGTAGTACCTTGAGCACCACCGCCACCTTGAGCACCGGTTGCACCTTTAGCACCTTGAGGTCCTGTTCCACCTTGAGCTCCAGTAGTACCTTGAGATCCTGTGGCACCTTTAGCACCTTGAGGTCCAGTTCCACCTTGTGGTCCTGTAGCACCTTTTGCACCTTGAGGTCCTGTTCCACCTGTAGCACCAACTTCACCTTTTTGTCCTTTTTGACCAGTACCTCCTTGTCCACCTTGTGCACCCGTTGTACCTTGAGATCCTGTAGCACCTACAGTACCTTGTGAACCTTGTGGTCCTGTAGAACCACCTTGTCCTTTTTGTCCTGTTGGTCCAGTTGGACCTGTATTACCTTTTGCACCTTGAGGTCCTGTTGGACCAGTAGCACCTTTAGCTCCTTGTGCTCCTGTTGTACCTTGAGTACCTGTTGAACCAGTTGCACCAGTTTGTCCTTTTTGTCCTTTATCTCCTTGATCACCTACTACTGCAAATGATGCTATAATATCTTCGTTGTTTGAGAATGGTGCTGTTGCTGAAGATGCTTCATTAAATATTACTAAACTCCACCAATCTCCTTGATCTGTTAATTCATCTATAGCAAACAATAAGAATTGTGTTGCATCTGTTCTATTTGAAATTCTAACATGACCTTTAACTGCTGATGTTGAAGCATCAATTGATTCTAAGAATGATTGAATATCATTACCATCATCATCTGTTGCGTCTATATATAATGCTGTAGCAGCATTTTGTGTTCCA
>JAAHTG010001723.1_pt1 | contig 14064 bp, 16 predicted proteins | sample 6116081 | NCBI WGS metagenome assembly JAAHTG01 (sample SAMN13939989, study PRJNA603662) | sponge metagenome | isolation source: marine sponge | host: Mycale hentscheli | place: New Zealand | collected 2005 | reverse complement strand
GCTTTTGGAGGAATTCCTGAAAAGGGTAGGATTTTTATGAGAAAGCCCTGGTATTAGTGGACAACATGAAGAAGTAATTATCGTGCGAAAAGATAGACAAGTTGAATTAATTGACACTATTGATTTGGGTTTACCTATCGGTATTGATGAGGATATTCGAGCTTTTATCGATCACACCATTATCACTTTATATTCAGGAGATGGCATTGTTCTCTATACTGATGGCATCACCGAAGCCAGAAATGTTGAGAAAAAACAATATGGGCTTGAGCGTTTATGTCAAGTAATCAGTGATAATTGGCATTTGGATAGTGAAAATATTCGAGATATCGTCATTAGTGATGTGAAAAAATTTATTGGTTTACAAAAAATTGAAGATGATCTTACTTGACTTTTATTAAAACAAAAATGATTAGACTTGTTACAGACAAGGTGTTGATAGTTGATAGTTGATAGTTGATAGTTGATAGTTGACTATTTCTTACTTTCCATTGATTAAACCCCTTCTACCTTGATCATGAATAGAGGCACTCATAAATTTATGAAGGTGATTTATATGTTGGTTGTCAGTTAACGGTGCTAATTCATCGAGTGCTTGAACAATTGTTTTTCCTGAACGGTAAAGGGTTTTGTAAGCTTTTTTCATCAAGGATAATTCTTCTGTGGAAAATTTATTACGTCTAAAAGCGACCAAATTAAGCGATCGCACATGGGAAGGATTACCTTCAACTAACATATAAGGTGGCACATCTCGATCGATGCGACTCATACCCCCTAACATCGCCATAGTACCTATTTTAACGAACTGATGAACACCGAGCATCCCCCCGATAACTGCCTTTGATTCTACTTCAACATGACCTGCTAGAGCGACGGAATTAGCGATAACAACTCGATCGCCTAAGATACAATTATGGGCAACATGAACATAAGCCATCAATAAATTATCATTTCCGATAATAGTTTCTTCTCCTTCTCCTGTAGCGAGGTTAATAGTAACATATTCACGAATAGTGTTGCGATCGCCAATTTTGACAAAACTTTTAGCCCCTTTATATTTTAAATCTTGAGGAGCAAGACCGATAACTGAACCAGGAAAAATATGATTATCACAACCAATCTCAGTATGACCAGAAATGAGCACATGAGCGCCAATGGTCGTATTTGCACCAATTTTAACATCAGCACCGATGACCGCATAGGGAGCGACTTCCACAGTAGAATCTAATTGGGCTTTGGGATCAATAATGGCAGTAGGATGTATCACGGATAATTAATAATTAATAATTGATAATTGTCTTTTTAAAAATTTGTTGGAAAGTTTTTCATCTCTCGAATTCAACAGTCGTTAAATATTTTCTAAATCATTGGTATCAAAAAAAGCCATGAAAAAGTTAAAAGGCAATAGTGATAATATCCTGAATATTTTTGTGCCTTCAATTATATATAAAGATAGTCCAAATTAATCAAGCAAGGAAAATAACATTTCTGCCTGAACCGCTAATTGACCATCAACTAAGCCTTTACCCTGCATTTTTGCAATACGATTTCGCTTAAGAGAAAGCAATTCTACGGTCATAATTAATTGATCACCGGGTAATACTTGACGACGAAAACGGGCTTTGTCGATACCAGCAAAAGCGAAAAACTTTCCTTTCATCCCTGGCAACAAAGTTAAAACTACACCTCCAACTTGTGCCATCGCTTCTACTTGTAATACACCAGGCATCAATGGTTTTCCGGGGATATGCCCTGGGAAGAATGGTTCATTGATGGTAACATTTTTGATACCTGTTGCTTTTTCTCCTGGTACATAGTCGATAATGCGATCGATTAAAGCAAAAGGATAACGATGAGGTAATAATTCTTGAATTTCGACTACGGAAAAAGTAGTTTTTGTCTCTTGAGTTTCTGCCATTACTTCTATAACCGTTTTTGGGCTGATGTTAATTGGTCTTTAAGCCTTAAATAGAATATCACAAATACTGATACCAAATCCTCTTTGTGTAGATGAGCGAGCAAAATTATTAACTGATGGTAAGCAAAAGGTTTTAGGCATTAGGTGTGAGGTTTTAGATGAAAAATCAATCAAATGAGTAAAAAGTTATCAATTCTCAATTCTGACTTCTACCTTAGCTGAGAAACCACAACTCAAACAACATCGTGATAGGTATTGTTTATCATTTTTATTAAAATATTTAACTAAAACATATCTTTAGTAACTTTAATTATGATTCTCGATCGAGTATCATAGTATTTTATAAATAGTAAAAATATATTTAATAGAATTTTATCAATATAGTGATTATTTTAGAAAGTTTTATTGTTGCCACTATCCTCTGTGGATTTTTAAGCATGATATACAAGCGTAATCTGGTCATGAAGATTATGGGAATGGATGTAATGAGTACGGGGGTGATTGCCTTTTACGTATTGATTGCCTCACGAGAAGGTTTACTTACACCTATTTTATCAGAGGCTCATCAGGGTGGTTATGCTGATCCTGTACCACAAGCTGTAATACTAACTGCGATCGTCATTGGATTTTCTATCCAAGCATTAATGTTAGTGGGGGTAATGAAATTAGCCAAAGATAATCCGACTCTGGAAGTAGAAGAAATAGAAAAACTAATGAATTAAAAATGATCAAGAAAATGTGTTTTAAAACCTTGTCTTGCTCAATGAAATATCTTTAGTCAGTTTTGCTCTCTGGAATCGTTATTAAAACAGGGATTTACCCCTTGATTCGTCTGGCTTTGTTAATGGATGAGATGGATCTGGTAATTAGTATTTTTGCCATTACTACGGCTATTTTTGGCGTGACTTATGCCATATTTGAAAAAGATGTGAAAAGAATGTTAGCCTTTCATACGATTTCCCAGTTAGGATTTGTCTTGGCAACTCCTTCTGCTGCTGGTATTTATGCCCTTAGTCACGGCTTAGTCAAATCGTCTTTGTTTTTAATGTCAGGTTCATTACCGACTCGTAATCTGAAGGAATTACAACACCAAAAAATTAGTAATCAATTATGGTTAGGTTTAACTGTCGCCAGTTTATCCATCGCTGGAATGCCATTTTTAGCAGGTTTTGTCACCAAAACATTAACATTGAAAGGATTGGCATCATGGCAATTAATCGTCATGAATATTGCCGCAGTTGGTACAGCGATATCCTTTGCTAAGTTTATCTTTTTACCCCATTCATCGGAACAAAAAAATAATCAAGATAAGGGTTTTTGGTTAGCAGTAATTTTCTTATTAGTCGGCTTAATTGCCAGTAATCTTATCTATCCTTCTGCTTATACAGTTGCTAATATTACTAAATCTTTAGTGACGATCGCAATTGGTTGGACTGTTTATTTATTAGTAATTAAAAAAACTGTTATTTATCTACCTCGTGGATTAGAAAAAATCAACAATTTGATTGGTGTAATGAGTTTAACTGTAATCGGCTTATTTTGGCTTGTATTACCCTCAGGATAATTAAACATTATTTAAAAGACGTTTGAAAAGTATAGTTCATCATTGAAAATGCCCCCTAGCCCCCAATTATGGGGGAAAAAAGAAAAAAGTCCCCTAAATTTGGGGGATTTAGGGGGCGAAAACGTAATATCTGAGACTTGCTCTTACAACCTCTTAATTATTCATTATTAATTATGATCCTACATTTAATGTTTCGTCTGGGAATTTGGTTTCTCTTAACCGCTGACTTATCTCCTGCTAATATCATGATTGGTATTGCGATCGCATTTATTATACCTCGATCAAAAATAAAAGCAAATGATTTAAAACAGTGGTTAAACGTACTAAAAGAACTTATTATTGCCTTTCCTCAAGCATATTTGGAAGCAGTAGAAATCATCCTTTTCCCTCATAAATATGAAAGTTTAACTTTAGAAAAAGTAGAAGGAGAAAGACCACCTATTTTTATTTTTTTAGACATATTTTTAATTACATTTACTCCAAAAACCATCGTCCTCAAATACCAAGAAGAAGGTTGGTATGAAGTCCAGAAAATTAATCGAGAAAAAACAACAAAATGAATATAATTCTCATAATCATGATTTTAACCTTACTCATTCCTATCTATCAAACATGGCATGAGGATAATGTTTGGCAAAAAATGGTAGCCGTCAGTAGTATCTCTAGTAAAGTTTCCATAATCACCTTAGTTATTTCAGTATTAAGAGATGATTGGATGATGGGAGTTGTGGGAGTTATTATTATTACCGTTGGCAATGCAGGACTTATGCTACTTGCCCATTTACTTAAAAAAATAGGTGAAAATGATTCTACGCAATTAATAATTAACAATTAATAATTAACAATATCTTGCCGAAAATACTTCTAAATTCTGACTTTTCTGCCTGTTATAATCTCCTTAAAATTGGAAGTGAGGAAGACATTTTTATTTCTATAAATCATCTAATTAAGTATCTTTTCTAATTGATAAAATTTAAAATTATGATCAATTTTTTAACTTATTTTTGTTTAATATCAGGACTGATATTTTGGCTATGGGGAACACCTGTTTTATTTCAAAAGCGATCGATTCTTTATAAATTACATAGTCTTTCCGTTGCCGATACTCTGGGTTCAATTTTAATTGTTGTCGGTTTGAGTTTAAAAATTCCCAGTGAATTACCCTTACTTATTCTTGCTATTATTTCCCTTACCATCTGGAATACCATGCTAGGTTACGTCTTGGCATATAGTGCCAACAATCAGGAGGAAAAATCCGATGGATGACCTATATATTTATCTTATCGTTGCCTTATTACCTTTATCTTCATTAATGTTAATGATTGAAGTTAACCCTTATCATGCCCTCGTTATTCGGGGAATTTTAGGGGCAGTTGCCGTTTTAGCTTATGTCGTATTAGGAGCGGCAGATGTTGCTTTAACCGAAGCTTTGATGGGTACTATGTTAGCTGTTAGTCTTTATATCATCGCTATTCGATCGTCTTTGGTTATGCGTTTAGGTATTATTAAATCTTTACCTACTCAAACAGATGATTTTACAACCTTGGTCACAAATGTAAAAAAAGCAATTAATGATGTTTATTTACGTTTAGAAGTAGTTGCCTATGATAGTCAAGAAGCATTAGAAAAGGCTTTAGAGGAAAAAGAAATACACGGAATATGTTCAACTTACAATTGTGCTGATGATCAAAATTTCAAATATGAAGTGACTCTCAGAATTGAAAGAATATATCAATTATTGAAACCAAATAAAAGACGTTCTTTTTCTCCATTAAATACACTAGCTGTTAGAGCAATAATTTTCACTTTAGATTCATTAGTAGATTCAATTTTTCTAATAATTTTGATGCCCTGATCACCAGACATTTCTGACATTCTAATATCCATGAGAATTAAATCTGGTTGCCATTTTTGAAATAATTCAATGGCTTCTTTACCATTGGTTGCTTCTTTAATAATGAAATTTTCATAATCGAGAATGGTTTTAACTAGTTTTCGATTATCATCATTATCTTCCACAACTAAAATTCGGTATTGAGATTGAGGGGATTTTATACCCATAACTAGATTTTCCATACTATCAATTTGCTTGCTAGGAATGGATTTTGCCAAGGTACAGATAATATTAAATTGAAAAGTTGAACCTTGATTGATTTGACTAGAAACGGTAATGTTTCCTCCCATCAAATTAACAAAACGCTTACAAATAGCTAAACCTAAACCACTACCGACTCCTGATTGTTGTCCTCCTTTACCTTGGGTGAAAATTTCAAACAGACATAGTAACTCTTTTTTTTTCAGACCAATACCAGTATCTTCGATCGCAAAATCTAGATTAATCAAAGAGGCCTCAGAACAAGTCAATTGAAGAGATTGGTCATCACTGCTAGTTTTTAAGTCAGGATTTCCAACTTTTAATCTTATGTAACCTTGGTCGGTAAATTTGATGGCATTACCGATTAAATTAATGAGAATCGATCGCAATTTACTCTGATCAGTTTGGATATATCTAGGTAAATGAGATTCTCTGATTAGATCAAATTCCAGATTTTTCTCTGTGGCTTTAATCATAAAAATTCTTTCCAAAGAATCTAAAAGAGCATATAGATCAATAGAATTGACATTTAGTTCCAGTTTTCCTGATTCAATTTTTGATAAATCGAGAATATCGTTAATCAATGATAATAAATGTTGTCCAGATTCGTTAATCGTCTTAATATAGTCTTTATGGCGAGCAGAGAGTTCGTAGGAAAAATCCATTAATTCAGTAAAACCAAGAATAGAATTCAACGGAGTACGCAACTCATGACTCATATTTGCTAAAAATAAACTCTTGGCCTGATTTGCTTGTTCCGCATTTATTTTGGCTTCTTTTAAATCTATTTCTGCTTGTTTACGCTGATCGATATCTTCGACGATGGCAACTAAATAGTCAGGTTCACCATTCAATTTTTTGACTAGAGAAACAGTTATATTAATCCATTTAATTTTGCCATTGCCAGAGATACAACGTTTTTCAATGGAGTAATAATTGATTTTACGAGCAATCAAATCTTCAGTTGGATCAATATAAGACTTAAGATCATCAGTATAAACAAATTCGCTGAAATGTTTATTGACCAAAGATGATTGAGAAAAACCAATTATCGTAGAAAATTTTTGGTTAACTTGTTGTAAATAACCATCTGTGGTTAAGATGACTATCCCCATTGCTGCCTGTTCAAAAATTGCTCGCAAACGTTTTTGTTGTTCTCCTAATACTTGGGAAGATTGGAGACGCTCGTGATAAGTATACAGAATACCTGCGAAAACATGAAGATACTGAGTTATTTGTTCACCCCATTGTTGCTGATTATTACTACTGGCATCAATGGTCACAAATCCCCACAATTTTTGTTGATTATTGTAGATAGGAATAGCAACTAAGGTGTTAATCTCAGCAGTCTAAAATAATTTTTTTTCGATTAAAGCTTGGTCAGGTAATTCATCCACAGAACAGATGATTATTTCTTCTTCATTGATTAATTGATTCCACCACCAAGATAATTTTGAAATGTCTATTTTTTGCCAATATGCTAAAGTTGATGAAGTATTGCGATCGCACCATTCATTAATTTTATGAAAGAGATAATTTTCCTGATCGACCAAAGTCAGAGATACTCGACTAGCACTGATAGTTTGTCCAAAAGAACCCAATACATTATCCAGATTTATTTTTTGACTACTAATTAAATACCGAGAAATTAGCTCTAGACATTTTTCGAGTTTGAGATTATTTTCTAATTTTAATAAGGCTTGGGTTTCGCTAGTAACATCTTGGATGACACCAATAGTACGCAATAACTGACCATTTTCATCTTTAACAGGAAAACTGCGATCGCTTAACCATTTAATATGACCATCTTTTCTGAATATACGATACTTTAAAAACTTTTCCTGTCCTTGTTTAAGTATGTTAAAATTCTTTTCCCATAACAATAAATCATCTGAATGAATTAAATTTAATCTCTCTTGAGGATTTTGGTATAAACTCTCACAACTAAGTCCCCAAATTTTTTCATAAGTGGGACTAATATATAAAATTTCTTGCCCATCCGATGACAGTATATAAAATACCTCATTGATATATTCAGCAATTTGTCGAAATTTTTCCTCACTGTCTTGCAAATTTGGCTCTAACTCTTTGATTGCTGTTATATCTGTCAAACCACCAATTGAACCTGTATTTTCTCCTCGCTCGTTAAAAGTAAAGGTAGATTTAGCGATGACCCACACCACAGTGCCATCATCATGGACAAAGCGATATTCATCTTGCCAAAACGATTTGTTAGCAAAAGCTTTACGCCATGATTGAGAAACTCTTGGGGCATCTTCAGGATGAAGACGAGTCATCCATCCTTCTTCTAAACATTCTTCAACACAAATGTCTAACAGTTCGCAAGTCTTTTTGTTTACATAAACGCATTTTCCTTCAACATCATTACGATAAATACCAATTGGTAATGATTCAGCCAATTGAGCATAACGTTTTTCACTAGTTCTGAGGGCAAATTCTGCTAATTTAAGGTCAGTAATATTACGAATATTAATTAAGAAAGTATTTTCTTTAAGACAGACTACTCTCACTTCGTCATATTCTGTTTTACCGTTAACCATTAACTGAAAATCAAATCGTACTAATTTTCTCGTATTTTGACATTTTGCGATCGCTTGAAAAGTTTGTTGACAAAAATCATCAGGAAAAGCTTCCTCAATTGCTTGATTTAAAAAGCCTTCTGAAGACAGATAGATACTATTGTAACTAGATGAAACTTTATAATCTAAAATAATACCTTCAGCAGATATTGTCACGAATAAATCTGGTAAAGCCGCAAATATTGCTGCCATTTTCTGATTGGTTTCAATTACAGCATTATGGGCAGCATTTTGATCAGTAACATTTTGCAGAAAACCAACAATCAAATCAAATTCGGGGATGTAGTTCACACTAACCACTAGTTCTATGATTTGATTATCTTGACGTTTATGGGAAGTTGAAAAACAAATCGAACCTTTTTCGATAATTAATTGAGTTCTTTGTTGTAATGTCTCAGCAGTAAGAGTATATTCTAAATCTAATATAGACATTGACAGCAATTGCGATCGACTATAAAGACTTTCACAAGAACGTCCCCAAATTTCTTCATAACGAGGACTAACATAAATGACCTGATTATTTTGTACCGACGAAATCCAAAAAACACTATCAATCTTTTCTGCTAATTGACGAAACATACTTTCTGATTGCTGTAATGCCTCGGTTTTTTTCAGAACTAGTTCTTTTAAATGTTCATTAAAATATTGTAATTTTTTTGCTTGACGTTTTTGTAGGGTAATATCTCTGATAATAACAACATATGCGAATTCTCCATTCCACTGAGTTTCACCTTTACTTATTTCTAAGGTTTTTAATTTTTGGTCATCGGCAACAACTTTAATTTCTACATTTTGACCAATACTAATAGGTAAACTAAAATCTTTACCACTTAGTTGGTATAAGGGTTGATTCATCAAAACAGTTGCTCTATTATTACCAAAAACAATTACACCTTTTTGATCGATAATAAGAATACCATCAGTAGAATTATCAAAAATATTATGTAACAGTTCTGCTATTTGATTTTGTTCTTGTTCCCGATTTTGTGCGATCATCAATTCATAATTGATCTTACATTTTTCTAACTGTTTTGTTTTATGACTACAAGCAATAGACAAACGTAGAGAATGCTCTAATAGAACAGAAGTTAATTGATCTTCGATTAAATAATCGGTAATGCCCTCAGTTAAGGCTTTTCTTCCATTTTCAGGATTATCCGTAATTAAAATTACCGTTTTAGCGATCGAACCTTGTTCAAGATCACTGACCCAGTCTAAGTCAAACTGGGTATGATTTATTTGCTTGAGAAGCAGATTGATTCGATAGTAATTACTTTCCACTCCATCAATCAGAAGTAGATTAATCGTCTCTTGATTCATGACTGTTAACAAAAAGTTCTATCCATTATGATAGACTTGTCGCCATCTTAATTAACTAGTGAACAGAAATAATTATTAATTATTAATTATCCTTAGAACCAACCATCATCATCATCCCAATCATTTTCATAAGGAATATCCCGTTTTTTACTTACTCGGTAACGACGATCGCGAAGTGCTGCATCTTGAGTGAGATCGCCTTCTGGGGGATAATCATCATAACGACGAGAAGAATCTCGACCAGTTGGAGAACTAGAAGGGCGAGGTGTCGAAGGTGAACGACGAGTTGCAGGAACAGAGGAAGAGGGACGAGAAACACTACTACCGCTATAGGGATAATCACCACCATTAGAGGAAGAGGAATAATTTCTATCTCCATAATCTCCACGAATAGGAGTTCGAGTGCCACCATATAAATTACCATCAGGATTACGATAAACATTACGACTATCTCTCACGTTGTAATTGTAGTCATAATCATCATCTTCATCACCAATGAAAGTCTTTTTAATGGACTCAAATAAACTATCATCTTCATCCTGATATTGTAATCTGACTTCTCGATTCAACTCATATAAAACATCTTCCAAATCAGCCTGACTTCTATCTAAACGACGATCGTCATTTTTTTCTAAACTATCCAAAATTTCCGTACAGAGATTTTCCACATCCCGACGATAAGGAGTGGTAAACTGAGAACCAAAATCAAGGGTTACTTCTCTTAATTTCCGTTGAGCTTGATCTGTTAAAGCTTTTGCACGATTGCGTTTTTCTACTCGATCTCTTCTTTCTCGATCTTGTCTGGCAAATTCCTCTGCCTCGGTAACCATTTTGTCTATCTCAACTTGAGAAAGAGTTGATGCCCCTTGAACAATAATACTTTGCTCTCTGCCAGTGGTCTTATCTCTCGCAATTACTTGTAAAATCCCATTAGCATCAATATCAAAAGATACTTGCACTTGAGGCACACCTCTAGGAGCAGGGGGAATTCCTGTTAACTTAAAACGTCCGAGAGATTTATTATCATTCGCCATTTCCCTCTCCCCTTGTACCACATGAATTTCCACTGAAGTTTGATTATTTTCGGAGGTAGAAAATATATCAGAGCGACGTACGGGAATAGTTGTATTACGAGGTACAATTTTTTTGCTTACACCACCAATGGTCTCTACACCAATAGATAAAGGACTCACATCCAAAAGTAAGATGTCTTTGACCTCGCCACCTAAAATTCCTGCTTGTACGGCTGCACCGACTGCTACAACTTCATCTGGATTAACATTTTGATTGGGTTCGATATCAATAAAACTACGAATCAGTTCTTGTACCATGGGAATGCGAGTTGAACCTCCCACCAATACCACTTCATCTATTTGTACAGGACTCAAACCTGCATCTTTTAAAGCTCGTTGAATCGGACGGCGTAAACGGGAGACTAAATCCCCACACAGTTCGTCAAATTTAGCTCTAGAAAGGGTTGTTTCGATGTGTTTAGGACCATCTTCGGTAGCGGTAATAAAGGGTAAGTTAATTTCCGAAGTACTAACTCCCGATAGTTCAATTTTAGCTTTTTCGGCGGCTTCTGTTAACCTTTGTAAAGATTGACGATCGCGTCTTAAGTCAACACCTTCTTTTTCTAAAAATTCTTCGGCTAGATAATTGACAATTTTGTTATCAAAATCATTACCACCTAACTGAGTATCACCACTGGTGGCCCGAACTTCTAAGACACTATCACCCACTTCGAGAATGGAAACATCAAAAGTACCTCCACCTAAGTCAAAAACTAAGACTTTTTCTGCTCGTCTTTTTTCTAAACCGTAAGCAAGGGCAGCCGCTGTCGGTTCATTAACAATCCTCAAAACTTCCAAGCCCGCTACTTTTCCCGCATCTTTGGTGGCTTGACGTTGAGCATCATTAAAATAAGCAGGTACGGTAATAACTGCACCCGTGACTTCTTCTCCTAAATATCTTTCCGCTTCTTGGGCTAATTTACGTAAAATCATCGCCGAAATTTCTTCTGGGGCAAATTCTTTTTTGACACGAGGACAACGAATTTTTATGTTATCGGCTTCATCCCGACGAATTGTATAAGGTACACGTTTACTGGGTTCTTTCAGTTCACTATATCTGCGTCCCATAAAACGTTTGAGTCCATAGTAGGTATTTTGAGGGTTTAAAACGGCTTGTCGTCTTGCCATTTGCCCTACTACTAATTCTCCTTCTTTGTTGAAACCAACGACAGAAGGGGTGGTACGACTACCTTCGGAATTGGGAATAACTAATGGTTTTCCTCCTTCCATTACTGCTACTACTGAGTTAGTTGTACCTAAATCTATACCTACGACTCTTCCCATTGTTAATTTCTTCTCCAGTTTGACGATCGCTATTTGCCCTTACTCTTAAATATATGAGCTTTTTATAATTTACTACTAAATACTGCCTATTGTATCTAAGTAATTGATTATTGATAATTGATTATTACTTCTTCACTTAGATTGACAGTCGAAAAAATAACTTAACTATTCACTATAGTAAATAAGTCAATGTTAGACTTGATCCAACATTTGAGTAGAATAAGTTTAAATCCCCCTAAAGATAATTAGCTCCATATAATTTTTCCTAAATCTCATGAATATCATTCGATTGATGCACGCTAAGTTACACAGAGTCAGAGTTACATCAGCTAATGTTGACTATGTTGGTAGTATTTCTATCGATCCAGATTTAATGGAAAAAGTGGGTATCTTACCTTTAGAAGAAGTGGATATCATTAACCTCAATAATGCCCAGCGTTGGTCAACCTATGCGATTCCGGGGGTAAGAGGAAGTAAAGAAATCTGTCCTAATGGTGGTGCCGCTTTATTGTGTGAAAAAGGAGATATTTTAATTATCTATGCTTACGAACAATGCGATCGCAATAAAGTTATATTAACAGGTCATAGATCTAAAGTAATTGTTGGGGACGAGGAAAATAATATTGCCGACTTCTTTGAACAATCTTTGATTCCCAATAACGGTACATTAGATTTTATTGAAAGAATCGAACCTTAATTATCCATTATTAATTATTGATTATTCATTTTATGGTTAAATGATAACGGTATTTATATAAAATAATTAAAAGGAAAAAATCAAAAATGGATTTATCTCGAATTCCCGCACAACCTGAATCAGGTATTATTAATGTCTTAATCGAAATTACTGGCGGTAGCAAAAATAAATATGAATTTGATAAGGATATGAATGCCTTTATCTTAGATAGAGTGTTATTCTCTTCGGTGAAATATCCTTTTGATTATGGTTTCGTACCCAATACTTTAGCTGATGATGGCGATCCTCTTGATGGTATGGTGATGATGGATGAACCTACTTTCCCCGGTTGTGTTATTGCTTCTCGTCCCGTTTGTATGTTAGAAATGATCGATGGTGGCGATCGAGATGAGAAGATTTTATGTGTACCCGCAGAAGATCCTCGCTATGATCATGTTAAATCAATGAAAGATATTGCTCCTCATCGTTTAGAAGAAATTGCGGAATTTTTCCGTAGCTATAAAAACTTAGAGAAAAAAGAAACAAATATTTTAGGTTGGAAAGATATTGATCAAGTAGCACCTTTGATCGAAGAATGTGTGAAAGCTGATCAATAAAATTAAGTAAATTTTTCCCATAAAGTAGAGATGTTGCATGCAACATCTCTTTGGGAAATTATTTATGTTTATTTTGTATTCTTGGTAAGGTATTAAAAATACTAATTTTTCTATATATAGCAGAGAACGGGTTTATTGAGACCTTAATGATTCCTGAAAGTATTACGATGCAAGGTTTTAACCCTTTTGCTTTGTCCTTTGCTATCCAACTATCATTTACGTCTAATGTAGATTGAGAATTAAAAAGTTGACTACTTCTGAAATCTTTTTAAAATAAAAGTGATTTTTATTCACATCAGACATATTCTATTTGATTGGTAAAAATCAAATAAAATTGATAAAGAAAAATGACGATTATACTTTTAAAATAATCCAGATTGCGTGGATAATACCAGGAATATATCCTAATAAAGTTAAAAGAACGTTGATGAAAAACTGTTTAGTAAAACCTACTTGAAGGAAGACACCGACAGGGGGAAGAATAATTGAAAGAATGATACGTAATATATCCACAGTAATTTAGCCTCAACTAATATTAATTAAATTTTCAAACTGTTTATTTAAAATCGTTTGACATTAACTACTAATGTATCAAAAATATTCTTTAGTCTTAAGTAGGTCAGGGAAATAAAATATAGTTATGTAACAAATAGTTAAGCCGATTTCAAATTGACAAATTCAACTTGATGTCCACCTTGTTCTCCTCTCGATTCTAGTCCCCAAATTACATGGCAAGCTAATTCTTGTTCTGACTCAAACATTTGACCTGCTAATTCATCTTTTTTGAGATGTTGCGATTCTAACTCTACCTTATTCATCTGCGAACAATAAGGTGGTAAGAAAAAAAGAAACAGCCCACTTAATTCGGGAGCATCCCATTTTTACAATAAGTATAGTTACTCATGACAAAAGAAGGT
>JAAHTG010001721.1_pt1 | contig 14071 bp, 12 predicted proteins | sample 6116081 | NCBI WGS metagenome assembly JAAHTG01 (sample SAMN13939989, study PRJNA603662) | sponge metagenome | isolation source: marine sponge | host: Mycale hentscheli | place: New Zealand | collected 2005 | reverse complement strand
TGCATGTCAATCTCTACAGAATAGACAATGCCAACCAGTTGCCGGCCACACTGCGCCTGGCCGTGCAACAAAACGAAGCTTTAATTTTTTTACGAGACCCATTGGTGGTCAATAACGATTCAATTAAATTTTTGATGACGCACACTCTTGAAAACCGCCGTCATATTATCGGCTATTCAAAGTCGCTGGTGGATATGGGGTTTACAGCCGCACTGGTGCCCAAGCCAGAGGCTTTTGGTCGCCTACTTGGCAAGTCGGCAGAAATCTATTTCGTATCCGGGAACTTTAAAAAAATTCGGAGTCAGGACACGGACTATATTGTTCATGTAAACCAGCGGGCGATTGACCGGTTGGTTCAGGACAAAAAAACCGTGACGAAAATTTCTGCTGGGCTTTTACCATGACTGGCAAAAAAGAAAAATCGGTGTCATCCATTTTACCCTCTATGTCTAACCCTGAAAAAAACGGAGTAGTTGCGCCGGGTCAAAAAATCTCGATGCAAAAACAGGCTGCAATTTTTCTTGCCGCTTTTGTTGTTTTGATCAGCGGATCGCTTAGTTATGTTTTCTATCAGGCGACAAGCCAGATGCTGACTGAAGAGTTACAAATACGTGCGCAGGCGATCGCAGGCGTTATTTCAGAAAGCTCTACATTTGGCGTCTTGTTAAAGGACGTTGGCCTGTTGCTGGACGTAATGTCGCCATTTCTAGGCGAGGAAGACGTTGTTTACGTTTCAGTGTTGGATGAAAATGGCGTCGCAATAGTATCGGCACCGACCAATTATTCTTCTGGTGAGGTTGGCCCTAAATTCTCGGAATTAGCTATATCAGACAAAGGCATGAGTTCAGGTTTTGGGCCTATTGCGCCTGCGAAAACCGGTGAAGAGGCCGGAAGTGGATACCATGTTTCGGTGCCGGTATGGCGCGAATATTTGACTGATATTTCTGCAGGAGACTACGACGAAGCTGTCGGGTTTGAAGATGCACTATCGGCCGAACTTGAATTGATAGGCGTTGTTCAGGTAGGACTGTCGCTAGACCGGATCAATACACAAACACAGATGATTATGTACCGCGCGGGCTTTATTGTCATCAGTATCGCTTTTGTGGGAATGATGATCGCCGCGATGTTGCTGCACCGTTGGCTTGAGCCGTTGCAGCTGGTGACAACACTCGCTCAAAAAATTCGTTCTGTGGGCTATGTAGAAGCCGTCGATAAGACAGCTAAGAATCCGGATGGAATGATTAAAAATACCGCTGCGATCCGCAGTCGCCGAGATGAAATTGGCCAGCTGTATCAAATATTTATGGAAATGGTTGGGGAGCTTGGTGCCCATGACAAGCGGTTGCGGGAACAAAAGCAGCGGCTGCAGAAAATGGTTAGCGAACGTACCAATGAATTGTCGGCAGCGACCGAAGAGGCGGAAACTGCAAACAGGGCCAAGTCTACATTTTTGGCTTCCATGAGCCATGAAATTCGCACGCCGTTGAATGCAGTTATCGGTTACACGGAAATGCTTCAGCTAAAAATGGCAAAGACGCCCGAAAAACAGAAGGACTACCTGGAGGTTATCCACTCCAGCGGGCAGCATCTATTGTCTTTGATTAATGATATTCTTGACCTGTCAAAACTGGAAGCCCAGCGCTACGAAATGGGTGTTGAAACGTTTGAAGTGGGTCTGTGTATCGGGGAGGCAGTCGCATTTAATAAGCCGAGGATCGATCAGAAGCGTCAAACTATAGATATCGACAACACCGCAGAGACAATGGTTGGAGACCAGCGGATGTTAAAACAAATTCTGATAAACCTGATATCCAATGCGGCAAAGTTTACTCCTAGCGAGGGGGCAATCAATATATTGGCGTCGGCCAGAGACGACACAATAGTCATTTCGGTCGCTGATGACGGCGAAGGCATGACCGACGAGCAGGCGGTGCAGGCGATCCAGCCATTTGTGCAACTTGCTGAAGGCCCGAGCACTGAGTTTTCGGAAGGCACTGGATTAGGATTGGCATTGGTCCAACGGTTTGTTGAACGGATGGATGGAACGATGCATATATTGTCAGAAAAGGGCGAGGGAACAGTTGTGCGAATTACGTTGCCGAAAAAACCCACTGGGGACAGAGGCAATAAACTGCAGTAACCCTATGGAAATTCACTTTAGCCTGACAGGACAGTGACATCGGATGTGGCGGTGACTTCCGATGTCAGAGAGTAGCCGCCTCCCCAATAGGTTTTGATCAATCGGGGGGCAAGAGGGTCCACTTCAAGTTTTTTTCTTAGTCGTGATACCAGATTATCTACGCTGCGGTCGTATATGTCTTTGCGTCTGTTTTGGGTGGCATCCAGCAGGTGCTCGCGGCTCATTACGGTTTTGGGGTTGGCCAGAAACGTCATCAAAAGTTTCATTTCGCCTTTGCTTAGCATTACGGTTTCGCCGGAGGCTTTTGTCAATTCGTGGGTCGATGAATTGAAATGACACTGCCCAAAACTGATGGATGATCCAGTGGCCAGATTTGTTGGCTTAACGGGCACGACATTGGTGCGTCGCAAAACCGCTTTTATTCGAGCGGCAAGTTCGCGGGGGTTGCAAGGTTTGACCAAATAATCATCACCGCCTATCTCTAGGCTGATTATGCAATCAGTTTCTTCGCTTTCGTCGGTAAGGAATATAACCGGCATGCTGGAAAAACTTCGCAACTCCAGAAATAGGGCCAAACCACCACCGTTTTGGGCAAGGTCAATGACCGCGATATCGGGTGAAAGTGATCTGGCGAGTCGCAAAGCGCTTTGGTGACCAGCAGTGGAAGCAACGGTGAACCCTTGAGCATCAAGATAGTCTGTCAATGTTTCGCGAATGGAACCATCGTCATCAACAATCATAACTTTAGATTTTGATGGCACAGTCACTCCCTTTGAAACTCAAGAGCCCTCCGTTGGGGGTAATACTGAAAACTTTGGGTCGTTAACAGTGAGTAGATTTTTGCAATCAGGGGCAGCTCCAGCAAGAGACAGATACAAATTGATACAAAGCTTGACAATTTGATGACAAGTTCATTGGCAGAAAATCATTGCTTAGATACCGCAGCACCGCGTTGGAAACGCGGTCTAGTCTTCCGTTGGAAACTGTTGCTTCAAATCCTAATTCGATTTGCGCTGCGTCAGTGATACATATTCAACTGGTAGGGGTATAACCTGCTGTCTAGGGGCAGGTGTCAGCCAAAAGCGATAAAATAGCTATCCTGCGAAATTTAGGGCCGGTGGCATCGCGCCTACTTCTTAAACTTTACAACAAGGGGTGATTTATCGCTTGGTTTGGCCCTTGCCCCATTTTTTGTAAATATTTTCAATGTCGCTGAAGCTAATGGGTTTGGAAATATAGTCATCCATACCATGATCAAGACAGCGCTGCTTGTCTTCCGGCATGGCGTAGGCCGTCATCCCCACAATAATTGGGCGTCGTGAATCAGTTTTGAGGCCGTTAATAATGCTCGCTGCTTCTAGGCCGTCCATTCTCGGCATTGAAATATCCATCAATATTATGTCGGGTTTATGGGATTTAAAGGCCTCGAGGCCAGCAATTCCATCGTTTGCAGTGATATAGTCTTGACCCAAAATGCCAAGCATTTCCCCGGCAACAACGCGGTTAACTTCATTGTCATCAACCAAAAGGGTAAGCCCGGAGGGCGGCAACGTTCCCGCTTTGAAGTTTTTGGAAGGCTCTTTAGTATCAGTTTCGGCATCCGACTGGTCTAGCTGATCTTGTACTGTAGATGCGCCCTCGGACATCTGGGTGAGTGCGGCGCTAACTGCGTCAAACAATAATGGTGCACTTACAGGGCGATGCAATATGTCTATGTGTCTCATGTTTTGCCATAATTGGGTCCTTCCCTCTAGGCCGGGAAGCTCAAGGATGATGATATGGCATCCATTTTTCTGTAATTTTCGAAGCTCTTCGGAAACTTCGTCGCCGCCGATCTCTAATATCCGGGCTGATATTACAAGTATTTTGGATTCCGAGAGACCGCTCCGCCAACTTCTTATGGTAGGCAGATGATTTTCGGTTTCCTGACTCGTCGATACCTTTATGCCCCAGCTCGCTATATATTCAGCAACTATACCGCCTGTAATGGGATTCTCGTCTATGATAAGACAAGATGCTGTCTTTTCACCTGATGGAAGCTGATACCGGTGTGGCTCGGCGTTCTTGATCGGCAGAGACAGGTTAACAGCAAACCTCGAACCAACACCCAGTTTGCTCTCAACGCAGATATCACCACCCATTAGGTCAACTAGATGTTTGCTGATCGATAGGCCAAGGCCTGACCCTTCCGTTAGATCTTTTTTTTCGCCATCAATTCTTGAGAAACGTTTGAATAGATTTGACATTTCGTGGGCGGGAATGCCCCGGCCTGTGTCGGTGACATTGATGGTTGTTTCCAGAATGCCATCAACGACTTTTCCGGCCAATTCAACTAGCACATTGCCATAATGCGTGAATTTGAGGGCGTTATTGACCAGATTGGTGACGACTTGTTTAAGTCGAACCGGATCAACTTCAATCGAAAGCGGCAGGCCGGGCTGGATTTTTGTGACCAACTCAACTGTATTGGCGTTGTCCCGTCGAATTGACAGCAACGTGACAGCCTCTTCCACAATTTGTACAATGTCGGCTTCCTTTGGATTGAGCTTAATCTTGCTCGCTTCAAAGCTTGAAAAGTCAAGGATATCATTAATGATATTCAGCAGAGACTTGCCGGACCCTTGCAGCATTTTGAGCAGGTTTCTTTGTCGGTCATCAAGTTTGCTTAGTTCGAGAATTTGCGCGGCACCTAAAACCCCGTTTATTGGAGTTCTGATCTCATGGCTCATATTGGCCAGGAATGCAGACTTAGCTTTGTCGGCGCTTTCGGCTTTTACTACTTGGCCCTCCAATTCCTCCTGTATATCCAGAACTGTGTCGCGCATCGGTCTGAAAACGAACAGAAGGTTGAATGCACTAATAGCCAAAATAGTCGCAGCAAAGGACAGTATCACTAGCTGTAACACGGAAAGTGTGTTGAGCCGTTCATCCGCAAGAATCTCTTCGGCTAGATCGAGGGACGGTAATAGCCGTTCAGATGTCAGGCGCCAAATTTGATCAGCGATTTGCGACACTGTGGAATTTTGTTCACCCTGGTATGTGGCCAGCTTGCTGGCAAGCAACATCAGGTCAAAATTCAGGCTTTCAATCTTATTGCTGGGCTCCTGTACCCCCACGGCATCAATTGTTTCGCCTGCTTTCTTTGCTTCCTCAATCTCGTCCGTATCGTCTTCCCATAAGTCTTCCAGTTCTTCAGGAAAATCCAGGTGAATATCGTCACTTAGCGAGGTGAGTATGCGTGATTCACGTTGTTCTGAAGTTATGAAAAGCCAAGGAGATTCAGTCTTCAATTTTTCAAGGCGACCAATATCCTGGCCATCTGGATCCGTTTCCGCGACTACGGAAAATTGGTTGGAAAACAAGATTAATGATTGTCGCAGCTCAGTTGAAGACGCTGTTCGAGCCCCTTCGGAGTTTGAGAAAACAACCTGATATGCCTGAATATTTATAATGCTGGCCGTTTCGCGCAACTCTTGAAGGGCTGTTGCGTACCAAGTGTAATTTTTCATTTCGCTGAACTGCAAGGAAATGAAAACGCCGCCAGCGATAGCAGAAATAACAATGGTAGCGGTCGCGTAAAGAATACGGATGTTCAGAAATGTGTTGGAAAAATTAGAAGTTGCTTTGGTATCCGTCATCAATCCTGCTCGTTACACATATGCCTTTATGGAAGCAAAAATATATCGCGTCCAAATACTTGTGTTAGCCGTTTATGATTTATACGCCAGCCAACCCCCTTTCCCAACCGAACCGTCATCATTTGATTTCAAGCTGAGAATCGCTATCAATTTAAATAGCATTCAAATGGTGTAGGAAAAGCTAATTTATAATCCAATCTGACTAGAGATCGGGTCGAGAATTTTTCTATAGAAAATTTATTCAATTAAAATAGATGGTTACGCGCTTTTCTAAGAAATATGGCATTTAATGCTTGTCAATCCAAATTGGGTGTACTACATAACTAATACACCGGCACGATAGAACGCCCAAGCAGAAGTCGAAAAGACTCAGATAAAAAGGGCTCAGCGAGGAAGCCGGTGAAAAAACGGGGTTATAAAAATAAACGGCCCGAGTACGACAGACGAGACGACCCAATAAGAAGACTAACAAAGAATGACGACCCAAAGAGGTAATAACAAGAGCCAGCTAACTGGCCAAACACAGCGAGGACAGGAGGGGAAGCCGGAAGTTAATATCCGGCCCCCTCGGGACTAAAAAGAAAACAATAAAACAACGACAGCACTATAAAATGGTCACCAAAAAAACAGGGACCACATAACAGAAGCCCGAAGATGAAAACATAACGGGCCACCAGCGAGGAGAAAGTAAATGACAACCCGCAGTTACCAAACCACCAAAAGAAATGCCCGTCGCAGCCGCCGTATCGCACGTCAAACTGACTTGCTTATCGGCAGCCGCAATGGCAGCCGTCACGGTGATCTTATTAACCGCATCAGCTTTGCAGCGTAAGCGGAGGGAGGAATTATGACGCCGGATTGGACGGAAGACCAGCCGATCTACCGGCAACTGAAGGACAAGGTAGTTGCAGCGATAGTTGAAGGGACCATGCGCGAAGGCGAGGCCCTGCCATCCGTAAGGAATGTCGCTGTGGATTTACAGATAAATCCAATCACTGCCTCAAAAGCCTATCAGGAGCTAGTAATGGACGGTTTAGTCGAAAAGAAACGCGGACTGGGAATGTTCGTGGTAGAGGGCGCGCGCTCAAAGCTTGTAGAAGCTGAGCGTGATCGTTTCTTGAATGAAGAGTGGCCGCGGGTGATGGAAACCATTCGTCGGCTTGGTTTGGACGCAGATACGCTGTTGAAAAACAGCACTGCTAACTGAGGGGCCGGTCATGACTGATTATGTGATTGAAGCAAACGGCCTTGCGAAATCCTACGGTGATTTCCAGGCGTTAAAACCATCGAGCTTTAAAGTGCCCTTGGGGCGTATTCTCGGTGTTATCGGCGCAAACGGTGCCGGCAAAACCACCATGTTGAACGCAGTGCTTGGCCTCATGAGTTATGAGGGCGATCTGTCTGTTATGGGCAACAACCCATCCAGCGAGCGCGGTAAACTCATGCAGGATGTCTGCTTTATTGCCGACGTTGCAACGTTGCCAAAATGGATGAAGGTGTCCGAGGTTCTTGACTATGTCGAGGGCGTTCACACAAAGTTTGACCGGGCGAAAGCCATGTCGTTCCTGAACCGCACCAAAGTGCCGCAAGACCGCAAAGTACGTGCCTTGTCCAAGGGCATGACAGTGCAGTTGCATCTGGCGATTGTTATGTCGATCGACGCCAAGCTTTTGGTGCTTGATGAGCCAACTCTTGGCCTGGACATCATTTTCCGCAAGCAGTTCTATGCCAGTCTTCTGGAAGAATATTTCGACGAAGACCGCACGGTGATTATTACAACGCACCAAGTGGAAGAAGTTGAGCATATTCTCTCCGACGTGATGTTCATTCGGGACGGTGAGATTGTTCTGGAAGCCGATATGGACGAGCTGACACAGCAGTTCATCGAAGTGATGGTCACGCCGGGCAAAGAGGAAGAGGCTGCCAAGCTGAACCCTATGTCTAAGGGCATAACCTTCGGAAAAACGACGTGCATATATAAAAACGTAGACCGCGATACGCTGGCCGCTTTGGGCGAAACACGCCGCCTTGGCCTTGCCGATATTTTCGTGGCGACCATGACAGGAGAAGGGCAATGAATACCTATATAGCCCTCGTAAAACGGGAAGTATTAGACGGAAAAAATGGTTACATCCGAGTACCGCTGATATTGTCGGCACTTACACTCGCGATGGTATTTTTGTCATCAGTAGGTGTGGGTGAGCTGAATTTGGTCAGTGATATCGACCACCATGAGGTTAAAAATATTGGGGATGCGCTTAATCTTGCCCAACAAGAAGAGGCGGCCGATTTGCCTGCTGGTATAACAGCCGGTTACTGGGTGATAAGTCTTCTGATGTGGGCAGCTTTTCCTTTTGTGATCTTCTTTTCGCTTCTAAGCGCACTTTATGAAGAGCGCCGCGACCGGTCGATCTTGTTCTGGAAATCCATGCCAGTTGATGATTGGCAGGAAGTTGCCGCCAAATTATTTACCATAGTGCTGGTAACGCCTGTAATATTCTTCGCAGTCGCAATAGCTGCACAACTTGTTACGGCGCTATTGCTTAGCATCGTTGTTCTGTTCCAGGGTGGACCTGTTCTTGAGCTCTGGCCGCTTGGATTAATGATCTCCGGATGGTTCAGTATGTTCGGACACTATATTCTCTGGGCGCTATGGGCGCTGCCAATCTTGGCATGGGTATTGTTCGTATCAGCCTACGCCAGCAGACTACCGATCATGTGGGCATTGATCACGCCGTTGGCTGTGATTATTGCCGAAGGAATGTTCCTGGACACCCATGTATTTGCTTCTTGGTTAGGTCGCCAGCTTGGCGGGTGGCAGGAATGGGCATTTCATGATCTTGGCCGGGGCCTGGACATAGACGGCCCGCGTGACGCCTTGAATATGGTTTTTGGTGCGGCACAGTGGGAAGCTCTTAAGTTCAGCCTTACCAGCATGCGCTTCTGGACTGGATTGGTGGTTGCCGGTGGTTTCGTATACGGCGCTATCGAGCTCAGGAAACGCGGTACCTAGCAAATAGCGATACCGATCCCCTTCGGTAATCGCCGTACCAAAGGTCGCCTCACTAGCCCGGGGCGGCCTTTATTAATAACCGACAGCGATTCTGACCCAAGGCTGACAAACACAAAATCAAGAAACAAAACGGCAGGAGAGATAACAGTGAATTTACAAAAGGCAGGCGGTATTGCCTCTTTGCTAATGGCAACATCTTATTTGATCGGGTTTTGGCTGTATTTCAGTTTTTTGGATGCCTCTGGTTACACAGAACCTGTCCAGCAGGTCGAATTTCTTATTAAAACGCAGACCACTCAACATGTGGGTAACCTCGTGATTTATGTGGCGGCCAGCCTTTTTTTACTTGTTTTGGTCCTCGCCCTTCATGAGCGGCTGAAGGGTGCCTCATTGTCCGTGATGCAGATAGCAAGCTCGTTAGGTCTGATATGGGTGGGCGTTGTTCTCGCCGCCGGAATGGTCTTCAACGTTGGTATGGAAACTGCGATCAGCCTGTACGGAAAAGATCCCGCTTTTGCTGCGGTAGTTTGGCGCTCGGTATATACCGTGCATAACGGCCTTGGCGGCGGTACCGAGATTATTGGTGGCATATGGCTTCTGCTGGTAAGTTGGATAGCCCTGAAGGAGCGGATTTTCCCCTCTGTGCTGAATGCGCTTGGCGTAATCGTTGGTTTAGCGGGTATTCTTTCGATAGTACCTGGCCTTGGTGAAATAGGTGGCATGATATTCGGTCTTGGTCAGATTGTGTGGTTTCTGATGTTGGGGGCCATGATGTTGCGGAATGGCCCGGCTGTGGCGGTATAGAAAACCAGCCTGACCGTTAATCAATGCAATCTGAAAATCGAGAGGAAGATGCAATGATAGATTATCTCAGTGAAGCACCGGATATATGCCCTTCGGGGTGCTGTTGATTTACCAGAAAAGAAAGAAAAAGTGAGGAAAATGAAACATCTGGCAATACTAGGTTTTTTGTTGGCGTCAACACCAGCGCAGGCGGATATCGCCGTTGAACTTGACATAAGCTTTGCGGAAAGTGTTTTGAACGACGTCTGTTCGGGCAAGCAAATTGATGAAGCAGCCATACGGCAGTCAAGCGCGGTGGCAAATATGTTGGCTCATTTTAGCCAGTTCCGTGATTATTTCACAATGGACGCCTATCTTGCCAGCCGGCAACAAGCGGCACACTGTCAAAAAGCAGACCGGGATATCTTTCGTTTCAACGATGTAATCGATAAAAAACAAGCTCTTTTGGTCGAATTGGCGACAATGAAAAACACTCAACAAGACTATTCCCATGACCTTGTGTCTATGTTGATGCTTTTTGTACCTGCAGATATTTCCTATTCTGGCCGGGCGACAATCGCCATTGGAACGCCGTCGTGCGGCGGTTGGTCAGTTGGATCAGATTTCTATGTTGATCTGCCTTGCATTATGGGTGATGCGCCTGGCTTGCAATATTTAATTGCGCATGAAAGCTACCACGGCATTCAGGAGAAATTCATGCCAACGCCGGGGGAAACTGATCATGTGGCGCGCCTGTTCAGTGCGGTAATGCGCGAGGGCAGCGCAACCGCTATCGCCGACTTTTCAAAAATTACCGGCGGTGGCAGTTACACGGCAAGCAGCAAGCAAAGCATCAGGCGGAATGCATCGCGCAGCCAGCAGAATTTTGACCTCTTGGATATGGCTGTTGCCTATATTCTGCACACGTCAGGAGCAGAGGCATATGACGTTGCTAACAACATCGGCTTATCAGGTAGTTTTGATGCGCCGTACTATGCGGTAGGTGCGACTATTTTTAACGCCATAGATGAAGCCGACGGACGTGAGGTTTTGCTATGCTTGATGCAGCAGCCATCGAAATTGATCTTCAAAAGATATGCAATGCTGGCTGAACACGATAAAAGGCTGCGCCAGCTCGGCGTATCGACGGTTGGTGAACTGCGTCCCATTGAAGACGGTGCGCTCGATGTCTGTATTGGCAAGTAACGCTTCTTTGGTGGTCGCTCACGCTAATTGTTGCAGCGCAGTGGAGTGTTAACCCGCATCTTCCAGTTCGTAGGTCTCGAACAAAAAGCCGGGGCTTACCGAGCAGCTGACCAGGGTCCAGTCACCCAAGCTTTTTCCCCGTTGCCATTGCTCTCCTGGCACCATCAATTGCGGTTGTTGGTTCGCTGCCATATCTAGGCCGAGGATTTGAGCCGAGGCCGTGCCATTGGCGTTGCGAATTTCCAGCTTCATCGGTGCGCCCGCGTGCCAAAACCAAAGTTCATCGCCGTCAGTGCGGTGCCACAGGCTATAATCCGGCATTTGCAGATAATAGATAGCGGATGCAAACCCGCGATTTTCGCCTGTAGGCTCTGAGCCAGGCATTGCAGGTCCTTCTGCGTTTTTGTATGTGCGCCGATAATATCCACCTTCCGGGTGGGGTGTCAGTTCAAGCGTGCGAACGATTTCATCAATCGATTTCATGGTCTGTCGTCCTCAGTAGCAAAGATGGTATTACGAGGGGATATTAGCGTCGATCAGCGATATTAACCATGCATTGTCATGTCTTTCAACCAAGGTTGCCACCGCAATGAAACTAGAAACTGTAGAAGCGCACGTTAACGGTTTGCCGTATATGAAGTTGAAGCACGCGCGCCGACTGGAAAAGATATTCCGGGAATATAATTGCAGCCGGGCGCTGGAATTGGGGTTTTTCCATGGCGTTTCTTCCATGTATATGGCGGCTATTCTCGATGAAATGGGCGGCGAACGGTCGCTGACCACTATTGATAAAGTTGTCGCCAAGTCGAAACAACCCAACATTGAACAGCTGGCTGATGAACTCGGTTTAGCGAATTACATTAATCATTTTTACGAAGAGCGGAGCTATCTCTGGCGTTTGATGAAATTCATTGAAGAAGGCCGGACGTTTGATTTCTGCTATCTGGATGGTGGCCATAATTGGGGCGACACGGGCTTTGCTTTCTTTTTAGTTGATAAACTGTTGGTGGATGGTGGGTTGATTTTGTTCGATGACTTCAACTGGACCGCAGAAGGTAAAGACTGGGCGGCGGATTGGCCTGACGAGGAAAAGAAGATTAGTCCAGTGGAACGCACATGGGAGTTACTTGTCGGGCAACATTCCCACTACCGGCAAGTTTGGGTGAAAGGCGGGTGGGCGCTCGCTCGTAAAAAGCGAAAAATTCCGTTCTTACCGTTTCGACTTTAATGCTCCGAAATTTGATGTTGTAACGCCTTTGCGTTGTGACGATTTCGTCTGCAAATAGCCGTTGATTCCCTTTTTTTCACGAGAGAATTTAATATTGTTTCGAATAAGTAACAATATCACGACTGATTCGATCATGGTTTCAAGCCACTGAAAAGATGTAAAAAGCTGTTAAGTAATCGCTTTTTACAACAGGGCAATTCTCACTTTCTACCGTTTTAAACCTTATCTAGTCTTTTTTACTCATGGTGCTGTCTGGGGGTCGAGAAGTGGCAATGGGTGTTATAACCCAATATCACTTACTCAATCTAAGGTGGTTGCAATGAAATCCACAAGATAAAATACTTCCCTGCGACGGGTTCTGCTCGCGGGGTTGATGACATCAAGCTTTATGATGGGCAGGTTGGCTATCGCTGTTGTTACCGAGAATATTGCCGATGTACGCGAGGGTGATGTTCAAACCCGGGGAGCAGCGACAAAAGTGCTCGAGGTGACAGACGGTCTAAACGGCTTGTTGGCCAGCCTTAAGACTGACATCGACAGTTTCCTCGAGGATGTCCAGACGGTTTAGGTTGGGTTAGCTGCGTCTTCTGGTTTGTCATCTATTTCAGCTTAGTTCATAGAGTGCAATTGCCGCTGCGTTGGAGACATTCAGGCTCTCGATCGGGCCAGTCATGGGGATTTTAGCGATCATATCGCAGGTTTTTTGCACCAACGGGCGCAGGCCCTTACCCTCCGAACCCATAACGACAACGATGTTATCGCCTAAACTGACCTGTTTCAGGGTTTGCTTGGTGTTGCCGTCAAGGCCGACATGCCAATAGCCCATCTCGCGCAACCCTTCCAGTGTTTGGGCCAGGTTGGCCACCCGAAGCCATGGTGTGATCTCAAGCCCACCTGCAGACGCCCGGGCTAGTGCGCCGCTTTCCATAGGGCTATTGCGATCTTGGGTTATCAGCGCGCGAACACCGAATGCCGCGGCGGAGCGCAGACACGCACCAACATTTTGCGGGTCGGTCACCTGATCCAGCATCAGGATTATATTCTTTCTTCCCTCCAGTGGTTGCATGTCTTCAATTGTCGAGCCGGGCAGGGGACGTACTTCCAGTACCAGTCCCTGATGCGGTGCATCTGCGGGAATCAAACCTGAAAACATCTCCGGGCCTGGCATGGAAAGCAGTGGTACCCGTTCTCGCAGTGTGGGCGCGAGTGCGTCAGCGGCACGGTCACTGGCAAATAGCCTTGCGCATTCCCGGGCAGGGTTGGCCAGTGCCGCCTCCACCGAGTTACGGCCGTATAAAAAGACGCTGTCTGCATGTCTGGGTCGGAACTGGTTGGAGGATTTGTCCGAAGGTCCAGGACCGGTCCGCCTGCCATCATTCGCGCCGGGTCGCCTATTGGCGAAATTTCCCGCTGGTTTACCAGACGACCTTGCAGTGGATTTGCCGTGGTTTGCCGCCGCTTTTTTTTGTTTTCGAACCATTTTTAGGTGTGGCCTCTCATGTCCATAAAAGACGTAGTAATTTAAAGGGGGACAATTTACCCTCAAAAAAGTGCTTAGCGGGTATAAGTTGGTGTTGACAAGGGTTAAGATATGGGCATATTGCGGCCTCACCGCCGCGCCCCGTGTTTCGGGCGTGTTTTGTGTGGAGGGATGGCCGAGCGGTTAAAGGCGGCAGACTGTAAATCTGTTCTCATTGAGTACGCAGGTTCGAATCCTGCTCCCTCCACCACTTACCTTCTGGAACTTCCTAAGTTCATGAAGGCTTGATTTGTTCGAGAGTGCGGCTTTGTCTTGTGCGGGTGTAGCTCAATGGTAGAGCAGAAGCCTTCCAAGCTTACGACGAGGGTTCGATTCCCTTCACCCGCTCCATAAAGTCCCTCTCGGGCACAAATAGCGTAACAGTCTGGGGCCAAATGGCCCGGGTGGGCTGTTGCAGGGTTAATTATTCGCCCATACAAGCCGCTGGAGGCTGTGGGGGCGTATTGCTTGCAAGGATGGACGGGCAATGGCTAAAGAGAAGTTTGTACGGACTAAGCCGCACTGTAACGTTGGCACTATT
>JAAHTG010001716.1_pt1 | contig 14080 bp, 13 predicted proteins | sample 6116081 | NCBI WGS metagenome assembly JAAHTG01 (sample SAMN13939989, study PRJNA603662) | sponge metagenome | isolation source: marine sponge | host: Mycale hentscheli | place: New Zealand | collected 2005 | reverse complement strand
GTGATTTAGTTTACGGCGACGGAACAGCAGTTGACGTAGGCGCAAGTAAAGGATTCGCAACAGCAATGGCTATTGCGTTATAATAAGGAAAAAACATGGCACAAAATTTTAGAAGATACACCTCTAACAACGTAGGAACAGTTGCGGCGACTATCGTCACAGCAAATTCATACGATGCAATAGTAGGTATATCTTTGTCGAATGTGCATACTTCTGCAATCAATGTAAGTTGTTATATTAATGACGGAACAAATGACATTTATCTGGTTAAAGACGCACCACTTCCAGTGGGTAGTTCTTTGCAGGTTTTAGATGGGGGAGCAAAATTAGTGCTCGATGGTACTACTTCAGATGCTCTTAAAGTTATTAGTGATACAGCTTCTTCATGTGATGTTTGGGTAAGCGCAGTTGATGCAATTAGTACATAAGGTTAACAATGGCTTATATAGGAAACATACCTGCTGAAGCATATATCAGCATTAGTTCACAGACGTTTACTACAATAAACGGAACAGGTTACACATTAAGTTCAAGTGTAACGACTTCTGAAGATATTGCTTTGTTTCTAAATAACGTTAGACAAAAACCTTCAACATATACAGCGTCAGGCACAGTTCTTACAATGGGTACGGCTACTACGACAGCTGACGAATTATATTGTGTCTACTTAGGAAAAGCTTTACAGACTGCTAATCCTCCTTCAAGTTCCGTGAACACTGCACAACTAGTGGATGGAGCAGTAACAGGAGCCAAGGTTAATTCAACATTTGATATTAGTGCTAAGACTACAACACTTCCAGCAAGTGTATCAGGATTAGGCACAGGAATTACAAATGCTCAATTAGCGGGTTCAATCGACAATGCAAAATTATCAAATTCAAGTATTACCATTAATGGAAGTACCGTTGCTTTAGGAGGTTCGGTTACTGGAATTGGAACAGAACCTTATCCAACAGTAACAGGCGTTACACCTTCAACAATTACTAATGATGCAACCGCGGTTACAGTAGCAGGAACAGGTTTTGTATCGATTCCTAGAATTGAAGCAATTGCTTCAACAGGAGCTATTATTGTAGCGGATAGTGTAACCTATACTTCAGCAACAGCAGTAGATGCTACTTTTACTTTACCGATTGATGGAACTTATTATATTCGAGCGGAAAACAATGATGGTTTAGCAGCTCGATCTTCTTCAGCAATTCTTACAGTGAGTGATGCTCCTGTATGGACAACGGGATCAGGTTCTTTAGGAACCATTGCTGGAAATTTTTCAGGAGCTGTGGCAACCGTAGCTGCAACTGGAGATACCGTAGTCTATTCAGAAACAACTTCAGTTTTAACTAATGCTTCTCAAGCAAACTGCTCGCTTAATTCTTCAACAGGTGCTATAACAACTACAGACTTTGGTGGTTCAGCAACTAGTGCAACAACATACAGTTTTACATTAAGAGCCACAGATGCTCAGGGACAAACAGCAGACCGAGCATTTAGTTTAACAAGCTCTTATTCTATACAAGGAGGAGGACAAGGTAATTAATGGCTAGTGCATATTTACATAGAACAAATGGAACAGCTACTAATAGTCAAAAAATGACTTTTAGTACTTGGTTTAAAATTGGAACAGGTGCTGCTCAAAAAAGTTTATTTGGTTCGGTTACAGGGAGTGGTCCATATACGCAAGTTAAAATTATGCAGCTTGCTACTCATAATAATGTATTTCGTTTTGAAGCTAGTTCAATTGAAGGAAATGCCATTGATCTTAAAACCAACAGAGTGTTCAGAGATCCTGGAGCCTGGTATCATTTAGTGGTTGCTATTGATACTACACAAGTTAGTTCATCCGATAGAGCAAAAATTTATATTAATGGAGTACAAGAAACTTCTTTTGCTACATCAACTTATCCTACTCAAAATGATACATTAGATTTTTCTGCATCAGGAGTAGTAGCTCAAGTTATGGCATATAATAATACAGAACATTGGGATGGAACTTTTGCACATACTCATTTTATTGATGGTTTACAATACGCAGCATCCATTTTTGGAGAAACAGATTCCACATCAGGAATATGGGTAGGAAAACCTTCTCCTTCAGTGACTTATGGAACAAATGGTTTCTTTTTAAAATATGCTTCAGGGGCTATTACAACAGATAGTTCAGGAAATGGAAATACAATGACTCAAGTTGGAACTATAACAACAACTAAAGATAGTCCTGATAATAATTTTTGTACAATGAATCCTTTAGATAATTATTATGCTCAATATACTTTTAGTAATGGAAATAATACTATTACTAATACGGGAAGCAAAGGTTTTGCTTCAGCAACGGTTTCACTCTTTAAAGGATTATGGTACTGGGAAATAAAACCAACAGCCCAACCAGGAGGAGCTTATAGTTTAATTGGAATTGCAGATGTTCCAACTCAAGGAACTGGAGCTTCTAACTATTTAGGATATACAGCTTTGGAATGGGCTTACTATGCATCAGATGGAAATTCCAGAAATAATCAAGCATCTACTTCTTATGGAGATACATGGACGACTGATGATATTATTGGAGTTTATTTAGATTTAGACGCAAACAAATTATATTTTGCTAAAAATGGTACCATCCAAAATTCAGGAACAGGTATTTCAATAACAGCCGTTGGTTCTACAACCAATGGATTTTATTTTCCTGCAACAGGTTATAATGATACATCCGCTTCGGTTTATCAACATAATTTTGGTAATGGATATTTTGGAACAGATTTAATAGCATCCGCTTCGGCTGATGCAGGCGGTGAAGGACAATTTAAATACAACCCAAGCACAGGAACTTTTGATGGCTCTAGTAAAGATTTTAGAGCAATTTGTGTTAACAACATAGCAACTTACGGATAATTATTATGGCATATATTTCTTTTCAACCCAGAGATTTTTTTAATATATTACAATGGACAGGTGATGGTGGAGCTTCTCAAGCTCAAACAGGGTTAGGTTTTCAACCTGATATGACTTGGATTAAATGTAAAAACCAAGCCGAAAATCATGGACTTTACGATAGTGTAAGAGGAGTTACAAAAAATATAGCACCTAATTTAACTGCTACAGAAAGCACTCTATCAGGAGTAACTGCTTTTGGTGCTGATGGTTTTACTGTCGGTGCAAGTGGTATAACAGGATACAATACACAAACTTACGTAGGGTGGAACTGGAAAGCTGGAACGACAACAGGAATTACAGGTTCACCAAGTATAACTCCCGCATCTTATTCATTTAATGCCACGAGTGGTTGTAGTGTTATAAAATATACTGGAAACACTACAGGAGGAGCTACCATTCCTCATGGATTAGGAGTAGCACCTCAGTTAGTTATAGTAAAAAATTTAGATAGTGGTAGTGATTCTTGGAATGTTAATTGGCCTTTTACCTCATTAGGTAGTACGGGTAGATTATATTTAAACGCCCCTGATGCTAATAGTGCCGCCTCAGCCGCATGGAACTCAACGGTACCGACTTCAACTCTTATCACTCTTGGAAGTAATGGTGAAGTAAATGCTAGTGCTAATATGATTTTTTATGCTTTTGCCCCTGTTAAAGGCTATAGTGCCTTTGGAGAATATGAAGGAAATCAAAACGCTGACGGCCCATTTATTTTCACAGGATTTAGACCTGCTTTTGTACTTATAAAAAATATTGATAGATCAGAAGGATGGGATATGTATGATACAACACGTAATCCAGGTAATCTAGCAGATAATAAATTAAAAGCGGATTCTACTTCGACTGAAGAAGTGGATTCTACAGTAGCTATAGATATATTATCAAATGGTTTTAAAATAAGAACTACAAGTACAGAAATTAATCATAGCACGTGTGTGTATGCAGCATTTGCAGAATTTCCACTAGCGTCTAGTAATTCTAAATCAGGAACAGCAAGATAATGGCAAACAGTAAAATAAAACAACGATCATTAGAAGCTGATGCAGTTGATTCAGCGGCGATAGAAGCGTCTAGCATTACTAATGCTAAAACTAATTTTACTCCTGGTCTAACGATTAAAGGAGATGGAGCTTCTGCTGATGGTAAAATAACTTTAAACTGCTCTCAAAACTCTCATGGAGTTTCAGTAGCTGGACCTCCACATAGTGCAGGTCAATCCTATACATTAACTTTACCTTCAAGTATTACAAATGGATATTATTTACAAACAGATGGATCAGGTAATTTAAGCTTTGTTGCTATTGATACTGGAGAAGGTCCAATACCAACTATTACAACTGCTTCTTTAATTGCAGAACCTACAACTAATACAACTTTAACTTTAGCAGGAACTAATTTTGTTTCGATTCCTAAAGTTGAAATTATAGCTAGTACAGGGGCGATAACGGTTGCTCCTACAGTAACTTTTACTTCAGCTACTTCTATTCAATTTACAACAGGAACAGGATTAGCTTCAGGAACTTATTTTATTAGATTAATTAATCCAGACGGTGGAACAGTGACGACAAGTTCTGCTCTTTTTACTACATCTCCGGGCCCTGCATGGACAACAGCTGCAGGTTCATTAGGTAGTGTAGCAGGTGGAGGAAGTGTTAACTTTACTGTGGCAGCAACAGATGCTACAAGTTATGCTAAGACCGCTGGAACTTTTCCCGGTGGCGTAACTATTAATTCAAGCACTGGAGTAATTTCTGGTACAGAAACTGGAGCAACGGGGGCAACGACTTATAACTTTACAATTACAGCTACAGATGCTGAAGCCCAAACAGCAGATAGAGCATTTAGTATTGATATAACATTTGGATTATCACAATCAATGGCATTCGTATAGGAGAATATTATGGCAAGCACATATTTAAGAAGAACACCAAGTTCAACAGGAACACCTACAAAGATGACTTATTCTACATGGATAAAGAAAACTCAAGTAGAAACAGGACAAAGTATTTTAGGCGCAGCTTTAACATCTGATGCTAGTAATTATAAATGTGCTTTATATTTTAATAGTAGTGACAAGATTCAATTTGAACAATATGGAACAGGTTTGCATTTTAATTATCAAACCAATGCTCAATATAGAGATACTAACGGATGGTATCACTTTGTATTACAATACGATAGTACAAATGTAACAGCAGGAGATAGAATTAAAATGTATGTGAACGGAGAAGAAATAACTTCGTGGGCAACGGAATCTGATCCAGCTTCAGATCAAGTTTGTTATTTAGGTTCAACAAACAATTATTATACCGACATTGGTAACTCGGTTGATTATGGTTATTTCAATGGCTACATGGCTCAATCAGTCTTTATAGATGGTACAGCTTTACCAGCCAGCACATTTGGAGAAATAGATTCTGACACGGGAGAGTGGAAGCCTAAATCAGAAGGACAAATTAGAAGTGCTGTTACTTTTGGAACTAATGGATTTTTATTAGATTATCAAAATGCTAGTTACTTGGGTTATGATTACCAAACAACAGGTAGAAGTACTACTAATGACTTTACTGTAAGTGGTTCAGGTTATAAATCTCAAACAAATCCTTCTAATAACTTTTGTACTTGGAATCAAGGCTATCATAATAGCACCATTGATCCTGGCGATTTTACATATGCTAATACCAAAGTACAAAATGCCGACAATTCTAATTCTAGATTTGGTAGCCAGTTTGCAGCAACAAAAGGTAAGTGGTATTATGAAGTTGAATGGGATGGTTCAGTAGCTAACGGAGGAACCATAGTTGGTTTTGCTAATCTTGATTTAGTTAATATTAATGACAGTAGTTCTTTTATGGGTTCAGAAAATAATTTTATAGGTTTTTATATTTATAGTTCAAATGTAACCGTTTATAATGGAGGTGGCACTAATGACTATACAGGTTTATCTCCTGCAGTGGGAGATATATATGGATTAGCTATCGATCTCGATAATGGTTATTTTTACATAAGTCGTAATGGGACATGGATTAATTCAGGAGACCCGACGTCAGGTGCAACAGGGACCGGAAATGTAAATCGTACTGGAAGTTTAAGTTATGACTTTTCAGGTTTATTAATGGGTCCAGCAGGAGGCGCACAAAATTCTGATTACATTAATTGTAATTTTGGAGATGGTTATTTTGAAGGTGTTTCTGCAGGCGCAACAAACGCAGACGACAATTCACAAGGTGTTTTCAAATATGATGTCCCCGCAGGTTACTATGCGATGTGCACTAAAAATTTACGGGAGTTCGGCTAATGGCTTATTCACCAATTGATAAAGGAAGTTTATTTTTTAATAATGTCACCTACACAGGGACAGGCGCTTCCAATGCTGTAACAGGAGTTGGTTTTGCACCTGATTTTGTCTGGTGTAAGGACCGAGTACAAGATATTAATTCGTCTCTATGTGATACTGTAAGAGCAGCAACTAAAACTTTAATATCTAATACGAATGATGATGAACAAACTTACGCTGAAGGTTTAAAATCTTTTGATGCAGATGGTTTTACTGTAGGAACACAAGGTTTTATTAATACAAATACCAATGGTTATATCTCTTATAATTGGAAAGCAGGAACTACAACTGGTTTAACGGGAGGTACAATTACACCTTCATCTTATTCTATTAATACTACGAGTGGCATAGGAATTTATAAATACACGGGGAATGGAACAGCAGGAGCAACGATTGCTCATGGCTTAGGTAAAGCTCCTAAACTGGTAATAATTAAAAGATTAAGCGCATCTTATCAATGGGCCGTTTGGGGTTCAGGAGTTAATAATACTAAAGGATTAAGATTAGATGATACGGCAGCTGAAACGACGAATGATTTTTTAAATAATACAGCCCCTGATGCAACGAATGTAACATTAGGTTCTAATACTTATAGTAATGCAGCAGCAGGAACAAGTGTTTATGTTATGTATGCATTTGTTGAAGTACCTGGATTTTGTAAAATTGGAAAATATTCTGGCACAGGAATGTCTGGTGCAGGAACGAATAGTTCTGCAGCTACTGTATACTGTGGGTTTAAACCAAAATTCGTTATGATGAAAAGAATTGATTCTACTAGTAACTGGAATATTTATGATGATAAAAGAGAATTTAATTATAATACTCAAAGTAAAGCTTATAGAGCCAATACTAGTGAAGTTGAATATACTATCGCAACAGGATTAGATTTATTTTCAAATGGTTTTCGTACAAGAACTACCAATACTCAATTTAATGCTGAAGGTGGTGTATATCTGTATCTAGCTTTTGGACAGACCATGGTTGGCAGTAATGATGTAGTAGGAACAGCAAGGTAATATGGCATATATAGGAAGAGGCGTAGATAAAATAAGTAACATAGAAGTTCTGGACAATATAACGTTCACGAACACTGCGGGACCTTATAACCTAACAAAAGATTCAACAGCTTTTGTACCTGCAGCTTCTAATGCTTTAGTTATTTCAATTGATGGAATTGTTCAAAGCCCATCATCTTATACAGTATCCGTAGCTACCATTACTTTTGATACTTCAATGGCTTCAACGTCAACAATGAATTTTATTTATCAAATTGGAGCAGGCGTCGTAACAGCTCCTTCTGATGACTCAGTAACAACAGCAAAGATAGCAGCGTTATCTGTAACAACTCCTAAAATTGCTGATAACAATGTTACTTATGGAAAAATGCAAGCTTTAGTTACAGGCAACAGAGTTTTAGGTGGGGCCGCAGCAGGAAATGTTAGTGAGGTTCAAGTATCTAATGATATGTTAGCAGGAAGTATTGCTAATGCAAAGCTAGCTAATGATACGATTACTGTCAATTCTCAAGCTATTGCTTTAGGAGGATCAGGAACAATTGATGTGGCTGATACTAAACCAACTATTTCTTCTTTAACACCTTCAGTAATAACTAACTCAGCAACAGCTGTAGTTATTGCAGGAGGCAATTTTGTTTCAGTTCCTCAGGTCGAAGCAATTAACACCAGTGGAGCTATCGTAGCAGCCGACTCCGTTTCATTTACAAGTGCTACTTCTATTAGTGCAACGTTTACTTTACCAGTTGACGGAACTTATTTCGTACGGGTAGAGAATAATGATGGTACAGCTGTTCGTACTTCAACAGCAGATTTAACCGTTTCAGATAACCCAGTATGGGTTACAGCATCAGGGTCTTTAGGAACGTTTGCAGGAGGTTCTTCCGTAGGGACTATTAATTTAGTATGTACAGATGCTACTTCTTTTGCAGTAACAACAGGAGCCGTGACTGCAGGTTTAACATTTACTACGGGCGTAGGAACTGCTACTATAACAGGAACTCAAACTGCACATACTTCAGCAGCGACAGATTCGTTTACCGTAACAGCAACAGACGCAGAAGGACAGACGGCAGCAAGAGCTTTTACAATAACTTATTCATTTGGAGCAACAGGATCAGGACAATTTAACTAGGATTTATTATGGCAAGTACAAGAGTATATAGAACGTTAGCAGCAAACAGTGAGAAAAAAGGATCAATCTCTGTATGGTTTAAATTAGGAAATATAACTGGAACGGATAGAGTTATCATAGGATCTTATTATGATGGTACTTATCATTCTGCAATGAAAATAAACTCTGATAATAGATTAAATGTTTTTGATTATAGAAGTGGTTTTATTTCAAATTTAACACCTTATAGAATTTTAAAAGACCCTGCCGCTTGGTATCACGTTGTATTTGAGTGGGATACAACACAAGGTGCTGCGGCTGATAGAAATAAAATTTATATTAATGGAGTTCAAGAAACTTCATTTGAAACTGAAACTAATTATTCAGCAGATGATATTCCTTGTTGGAATAGAGATTATACTTTAAGTATTGGTGCTAGAAATTCTGATCAATATTATGATGGAGAAATGTCTCATTTATATTTTATTCAAGGTTATGCTTATGCTGCCAGTACGTTCGGTTCCACAGATGCGACTTCAGGAATATGGAAAATTAACACTTCTCCAACAATAAATTATACTGGAACAGGCACTAATTCTTCTTTTTTAAAATTTGAAGATAGTTCTAATATGGATTTAGATAGTGGAAGTAATACTAATACTTTTACAACAGCAGGAACTTTAACAGCATCTCAAGATAATCCTTCTAATAATTTTAATTGTCCTAATCAAAATCAAAACAGAAGTGGAATGACTTTTTTAAATGGAGGTACTACTATGAAAGGTGTTGCTGATAGTACTGTTAGAGGTGGATTTTGTAATTTTGCATTGAATGCTGGGAAGTGGTATTATGAATTACGGTTTGGAGATACTATTTCAGGTGAAGCTACAGTAGGGATTTGTGATCAAGATGTTGCTTCACAAAGATCAGAAACAAATATAAATCCTTTTTCTACAGATAGTTTACGTTCTTATGGATATAGAAGGGGGGGAAATAAAATTACAGCAGGAACATCAGCTGCTTATGGAAATACTTATGCCGATGGAAACGACATTGGTTGTGCTATGGATTTAGATGCAGGAAACATTTGGTTTTCCAAAGATGGGGTTTGGCAAAATTCTGCAACAATTGCAGAGATAGCAGCAGGAACAACAACGAATGCAGCGTATAGTACTATAGTAACAGGAAAATATTATGTAGTTGCACAGATGTACGAAAATTTACTTAAAACTTATTATAACTTTGGACAAGGAAGTTTTAGTGGTACTGCTTTTAGTGGAACAACATATCAAGATAGTAATAGTGTAGGAATTTTTAAGTACGAAGTTCCTTCAGGATTTTTAGCAATATGTACTAAAAACATTTCAACTAATGGATAATTAATATGGCTTATATTTCATTTCAACCAAAAGATTTTTTTAGAGCAAGAAATTATACAGGAACTGGTAGTGAATTAACAGTTGCTAATGTAGAATTTCAACCTGATTTTACCTGGATAAAAAACAGAGCATCAGGTAATCACTATTTATATGATGCTGCAAGAGGAGCTACAATAAGCGTTTATTCTAATGATAGTTCAGGAAATTTGACAGTAGCTGAAAGTTTAAAATCTTGGAATGCTAATGGATTTGTTCTTGGAACTAATGGTGATCAAAATACAAGTGCAAATACTTACTCACATTGGAATTGGAAAGCTGCTACATCGTCAGGAATAACAACAAATGGTTCAACAACAATTACACCATCATATTATAGATTTGATGCTACAAGAGGAACAGCAATTTTAGTTTATACAGGAAATGGTACAGCAGGTGCAAAACTTGCACATGGGTTAGGCGTTGCTCCTGAATTTATAATGTATAAAAAAACATCAGGTTCAGAAAATTGGGGAGTATATCATCATAATGTAGGTACAAGTCCTACAGATAGTGCAGGATATAAATTAAGTCTTAATGGAACAGATGCAAGAAATGATGATAATGCTTTCATGGATGACACAGCTCCTGATGCTACAAATATTACTTTAGGTTCTTCAAGTTGGGTTAATGGAAATTTAGCTACTTATGTTGCATATTGTTTTGTAGGTAAAAAAGGATTTTCTAAATTCCATTCATTTACTGGAAACGGAGATGCTGATGGGCCATTCGTTTATACAGGATTTAGACCAGCATTTGTTTTTCAAAAAGTTGCTACTCAATCAACAGGTTGGTTTGCAACAGATATTACAAATCAAGGATTTAATGAAAAAAATTATCCTACAGGAATTAATTATGGAAATGCAGAAACTACAACTAATCATTTAAATTTCTTTTCAAATGGTTTTAAATATATGAGTACAAATGGAAGTTATAATTATGATGGTCAAAACACTATATATATGGCTTGGGCAGAGAACCCAATAGTTAGTAGTAATGACACACCAGGATTAGCGAGATAGATTATGGCAAAGACAACAGTAACAGCACCAGGAATAGCAGATGACGCGGTAACAGTTGATAAGTTACCAGATACATCTGTCACAAATGCTAAACTAGCAGGTTCAATTGCCAATGCTAAACTAGCAAATAGTTCGATCACGATTAACGGAACAGTTGTTTCGTTGGGTGGATCTATTGCAGATATTGGAGTTCAAGATTATCCAACAGTAACAGGAGTGAGTCCAGCTGTAATTACTAATGCTCAAACAGTAGTAACGGTTACAGGAACCAATTTTGTTTCTGTTCCTATTGTTGAAGCCATTAATTCTAGTGGAGCTATTACAACCGCCGATAGTGTAACTTATGTAAGTGCTACTTCTCTTACCGTAACGTTTACTTTACCGGTCGATGGAACTTATTTTATTAGAGTAGAAAATGCGACTACAGGATTAGCAGGGAGATCTTCTTCTGCAATATTAAATGTATCAGACGAGCCTGCATGGGTAACAGCTTCAGGAACGTTAGGAACTTTTGATGGTAATGTAGCCATTCCAACACAAACTTTAACAGCAACCGACGCAACTTCTTTTGCAGTACATAGTGGTACTTTAACAGCAGGTTTAACCTTAACAACGGGCTCGGGATCGTGTACAATAACAGGAACACAAACGGCTCATACGTCAGCTGCAACAGATACTTTTACAGTTCGAGCAACAGATGCACAAGGACAAGTTGCAGATCGATCATTCAGTATTAGTTACAGCTTTAGCATAGCTCAAGGAGGACAATTCAACTAATGGCTACTACAAGATTACATAGAACACCAAGTTCTTCATCAACAGGAGAAAAATGGACAGTTTCCATGTGGGTTAAAATGGGAGTTACAGGAACAAATCAAACTTTATTTAGTGCTGATACAGGTGGAAGTTTTGAATTTACAACTTTCGCAGAATTACAAAGTTCAGGATTAATTAAATTTGGTGGACTTGATAATGGAAGTACTAATGGAAGTTTAGCAACTCATGGAATGTTTAGAGACCCAAATGCTTGGTATCATTTAGTTTTTGTGTGGGATAATTTAAACTCTACATCAGCAGACAAAATGAAACTCTATATTAATGGAGAAAGAATGCAGGGTACAGGTGGTATTGCTTATATAGCTCCAACAACAAATAGTCGTTGGAATATGAATAACAATACAGAAATTGGTGCAAGACATAGTGGAGCTGATAGATTCTTTACAGGTGTTATGGCTCATGTTCATAACTGTGATGGCTATGCTTATCAAGCTAGTGATTTTGGTGAAACAGATTCAACTTCAGGTGCGTGGATTGCAAAAGCTTCTCCATCAGTTTCTTATGGAACTAACGGATTCTTTTTAAAATTTGCCTCAGGAGCTTTTGGAACAGATTCATCAGGTGAAGGAAATGATTTTACAGTAGTAGGAACAATGACAACAACAAAAGATACACCTGATGACAGTTATTGTAATATTAATGAACTTTCTAACTACTGGTGTAATTCTGCTTTCTCTAATGGTAATAATACCATTGTTACAGTATCAGGGAATACGGCTTATAATTTAGGTTCAATGTCAGTAACAAAAGGAAAATGGTATTGGGAAACTTTAGTTGAATCAGGTGGTTCACAAGCAACAATTGGAACAACAATGGCTGAACCCACATCAGCAACTAATCATGCAAACGCTACAGCTTGGAGTTATAGTTATTATGGTTCTAATGGACAAATTTATACAAGTGGTTCAGGAACAGCTTATGGTAATTCTTATACAACAGGAGATTATATTGGTACGTATTTAGATTTAGATAATTTAAAAATTTATTTTTCAAAAAATGGTACACTTCAAAATTCAGGAACAGGTCATACTATTGTAGACCCTAGTACTTTTCGTAATACTAATTCTACTAGAAGATATGCTCCGATGTTAGGAGATGAACATAGTGGTACTTCTTATACTTTACAAACTAATTTTGGGAATGGCTGTTTTGGCTCAACTCAACTTACAGGTACAACTTACTCAGATGCAGGGGGAAAAGGTACATTTAAATACGATATGTCAGGTACATTTGACGGAAGTTCAAAAGATTTTAGAGCATTATGTACTCAAAACTTAGGAGCTTATGGAGGTTAATTATGGCAAACTATATTTCATTTAAACCAAACGATTATTTTAACATAAAACTTTACACAGGAACAGGTGCAGCAAGTCAAGCTCAAACAGGAATAGGTTTTGCCCCTGATATGGTTTGGATTAAATGCAGGAGTGCTGCGGAATCCCATGTTCTTGGCACAACTGTTCAAGGAGGAAACGCCTACCTGATTCCTGATACTTCTGCCGCTCAAGCAAGTCTTACGACTTATCTTAAATCTTTTGATGCTGATGGCTTTACTGTTGGATTAGCTGGTTTTACTGGAACATCAGGTCCAAGTTATTTAGGTTGGTGTTGGAAAGCTGGAACAACTTCAGGAATAACTACTGATGGCTCAACAACAATTACACCATCAGCTTATTCTTTTGACCAAACAAGAGGAATTTCAATAGTCAAATACACAGGTAATGGTACATCAGGTGCTAAAATTGCTCATGGATTAGGAACTACACCATATATGGTTATTGTTAAAAGATTAGATGGTAGTGGGAGTTGGGATATAGTTAGCACACTTTTATCGGATGCTACTTACTATATAAGATTAGATACTGATGGTGGTCAAGCAACTGGTACTTGGGCATTCAATGACACTTTTCCTGATAGTGTTAATTTTACAGTTGGGGATAATGCAGAAACAAATTCTTCAGGTGGAAATATTGCTTATTGTTTTGCTCCAGTAAATGGATTTAGTTCTTTCGGAAACTACAAAGGAAATGGAAATGCAAGTGGGCCATTTATACAATGCGGATTTAAACCTGCATTTGTAATTATTAAAAGAATTAATGGTACAAAAGATTGGATGATGTACGATAATAAAAGATGGTACACCAATACTAATACGACTGATTTTCAAAATACTTGTTTTGCTCTTAAACCTAATACTAGTGTTGCAGGTTTTGCTTCAGCAAGTGATATTGATTTAAATTCACAAGGTTTTAAAATTAGAACAAGCGGTGGATTAGTAAATGAAAGTGGAGACAACTATATTTATATGGCATTTGCAGATCAGCCCACAGCGTTTAATAATGGTGACGCCGCAACGGCAAGGTAGACTATGTTATTTGGTCATGCCTCTTTTTGTGAAGTACCTTTCTCAACTC
>JAAHTG010001064.1_pt1 | contig 14114 bp, 6 predicted proteins | sample 6116081 | NCBI WGS metagenome assembly JAAHTG01 (sample SAMN13939989, study PRJNA603662) | sponge metagenome | isolation source: marine sponge | host: Mycale hentscheli | place: New Zealand | collected 2005 | reverse complement strand
TGTCTGGAAGTTATTATGATACGGTCTTTTCATCTTCAACAGATTATATAGAATATTATGCATATGATGGAAACAAAAATATGCTTACTCCTAATGATCAATATGATATTAATGTTAATAGAAACTATCATGTTCATGATGGTGATATAACTATTTTTCCTAAAGAAGATTTAGAAAATTTAGGGTATGATCAGGGTGAATATTATTCAACATATAATTTTTATAGAAAAAGATTAGGTTCTAACCCTCAAGGAGAATGGTATTATATTGATCAAATAAGTACTGATAGAACAGAAATTAGGTTAAGAAGTAGTGTTATTGAGGCAGATACGATTATAAGTTCAAGTAAGGAATTTATTGATTATAGAGAAGAGGAAGGATATTTTGTTGATTTTTATCTTAATTTTGGAAATGATATTCAATGTATATCAAATAATTTACAATTAGATATATCAGGTGTAGAACCTTCTGTATTAATAAAACTATACGAACCTCTACCTTCAAATATTGAATTAAAAACTGAGTTATGGGTAGTAGAAGAAATATCTGTGCCTCAAGCTTATAATGTTATATTTCCACCTATAGTATTTGAACCAGATGATTATCAATATATAAGTGGACCAAATTATAGTATCCAAGTAACCCAACAAACTGGAGAAGCAAGTGAAAAAGTTAGTTTTAATACTTTATTAAATAGTAATATAACTAGTTCTACAGCACAACTCCAAAATTTATTAAATAGAAAAGAAATTAATATAAGTGTTGATTATACTAATTATGATAATTTTATATATTTTTCTTCTGCACAAACTAGATTAGAAAATTTTGTTTATAAAGTAGGTTTAATACAATCTTCAAGTAATGAGATAGTAAATTTACCACAAAATAGTGCAACATATAGTTCTAGCAAATCAGAGTTAACTAATAATATAGATGGTATTATTAAAAACTTTGATGGATATGAATATTTCTTATACTACAATAGTGGATCAGAATATTCTTACCCAAAAACAACTACTGAACCCCCTTATATTTTAGCTGCAACTTCAAGTACAGTAGCAGAAGAATGGTTAGGTAGTGCAGATCCAAATAATGCTTTATATGGGGGGTTGGCATTAACAGCTTCTAACTATGATCAAGATAACCAAAATTATCTTTATTGGGCAATACCTGAATATTTAAGGGATGATAGCGATAATGATAAATATATGTTATTTGTTGATATGGTTGCTCAACAATATGATAATAGTTGGCAATATGTTAAAAATATAACAACAAGATTTGATGCAGATAATAGATTAGACTTTGGTATTTCTAAAGATTTAGTAGCAGATGCTATTAGAGATTTTGGTATAAAATTATATTCTAATAATTTCAATAGTAATGATTTATACTCAGCATTCTTAGGTTTAACACCATCAGGTAGTTCATTCCCTTTCCCGAATATGACAGGCAGTTTTCCAACACCTTCTGGGTTTGAATACGTGAATACTGAAATATCAGCATCGGATGATATAGTGCCATTAGACAATGTTAATAAATCATTATATAAACGTATTTACCATAACGTACCATATTTACTTAAAACAAAAGGTACACTATCAGGGTTAAGAGCATTAATTACTTCATATGGAGTGCCTGATACTATATTAAGAATAAACGAATTTGGAGGTAAAGATAGAGATAATTTCCAAGATTGGGATTATACTCAAAATGTATTTAATTATGCTTTAGAATTAGACGGTGAAAATTCTCAAATTACATCTTCATTCTTAACAAATATATCTTGGCCCGAATATTCAAGTACAGAAAAAACACCTAAATCAGTACAATGGAGATTTAAAACCCCAGGTATACCAACATCTTCAGCATATTATAATGTTTTAGTAGGTGATGAAAATAAATTTTATGTAACTTTAGAATATACAGGCTCAGGAATGGACAGTGGTTCATATTCAGGATCAGTACCATCCCAAAGTAATGCTTATGGTACTTTAAGATTTTACCCTGATGGTAATAATAGTTCAAATGTTACTGCAAGTGTTACATTACCATTCTTTGATGGTGGTTGGTGGTCAGCAATGGCAACAATTGATTATGATAATTTAAATACAGGTTCATTATTTGTTGCTAATAGAATAGATGATAAAATAGGATTCTCAGGATCTGATTCTGTAGGAGCTGTTACACAATATTGGAGATCAGCAACTAAAATGGAAATTCCAAGTGCTAGTGGTTTAGTAGTAGATACAGTTACTTATTTACCATTAACAGGTGCTTTACAAGAAGTAAGGTATTGGGATGTACCATTAAGCGAAAGTTTATTTTATGATTATGTAGTTAACCCTTACTCAACACAAGGTAACACAATAAATTCTTCTCCAGATACATTAGTATTTAGAGCAGATTTAGGAACAGAATTAAATACAGGAAGTAGAACATCTATCCACCCTAAAGTAACAGGATCTTGGGTCCCAACTGCTTCGTTTAATGGGTTTGATAGTAGCTTCTTCGTATCAGGTTCATTTATACAGAATACAGAAAGTATTTATTTAAATCAAGTACCAGGAGGTATTAAAAATAGAATTACTGATAAAATAAAAATAGACCAAGAAGTATTACCAACAGGTTCTACTTTAAGTCCATACAGATCAATACAACAATCTACTTACCCAAGTGGAAGTAGTCCAAGTATAAATTATTTAGAAGTAGCATTTTCACCTACTGATCAAACTAACGATGATATTATAGCACAAATTGGTGCTTTTAATTTAGGAGATTATATTGGTGATCCAAGACAAATATCAGAATCAAAAACATCATATCCACAATTAGATGCTTTAAGAGATGATTATTTTAATAAATATATAAACAGTTATGATGTAAATGATTTTGTTAGATTAATTAAATTCTTTGATAATTCATTATTTAAAATGATAGAAGATTTTACACCTGCTAGAACAACATTAAGTTCAGGTGTAGTAATTAAACAAAATTTATTAGAAAGAAATGTACAATCTCCCCCAGAAATGTCATTTACTACTCCTGAATATTCAGGTAGTGTTAAATCATTTGCAAGGGATTATAAAGTACCAGATTCAAATACTTCATACCCACAAGATTCAATTATTAGTGGTTCTTCAATCCAAGTATTTAGGGGAGGAACTGGTGGTGTATTTGAACCCTATAACAGTATATATGCAGCACCTATAAGTGCTTCAAATGAAAAAACTTGTTTATTAGGATATTTTTATACTGCATCTCATGAATTATTAGAACCTAATGATACCCCAGGAGAAACATTATTTGTTGAAGGTTTAGGTAATTCTAATAATACAATGAGTTTAAATGTTTCTGGTGAAACAGGACAAAATTATTTAGAGTATTTAAGATTAGTACACACAGCATCTATAGAAGGAGAAGTATTTGTAACCGTATCTTCAGGGTCAAGATTTATGACTCATAAAATAGATAAAACATTATATTTTGACGGTTATGGAACTGATGATTATAGTATTGCACCATATGGTGATTATACTAGCATGTTCGAATTTTATTTAACAGTAACAGAAAACCCAGGAAATTTTAGTGGTAGTGGAGAAGTAGGATATGTCCAAGGTTTTTCAGCACAATCACCAATCTTTGAAGATACAAATGAAATAGATATTTGTTTTACTATAGGTGGAAGACCATATAGTGGTAAAACAGCATCTGAAGTTTCATCATCAGCATTATGGGAACAGTTCCCAGATTTTCAACAATCTTGGAGTGAATCTATTGTTCCCAGTTTAGGTATAACACCTGCATATGAACAAAACAAAACAGGATCTAATACTTTACCACCAGTAAGAGTAGAAAGAATTGATCAAAGAGAATTTTATAATGGTGAATTTGGTAGTCCAATACCAGTAGGAATGAATGAAATATGTGATGCATTTTTTGGACAAGATGCTATTATAGATTATTTCTTTAGAATACAATATTTTACAGCAGATAATTTTGCTGAAGATAGTTTCTTAAGTCCAAATGTTTTACCTCTAGAAGGTAATGTTTGGATGTGGACTGATGTTTCAGGTAGTTCAACTACAGGATTAGCAGAAGGTGAACTATTAACTGTTAACCAACAACCATATTCAGGATATCCACAACCCGCTCCTAATTCACAAGGTTCACCTCCAATAACAGCTAGTTTAAGCCCAACTTCTACATCAGGAACAGGTACAGGACTTGTTTTAGGTATAACACAAAGCTTTATAGGTGCTGGTCCACTAGTTGGAATAAATGTTTATATAGAAGAAACAGGATCAGGATATATAGCAGGAGATACAGTAACATTTTCACAATTATCATTAGATACAGCAGGATTTGATAAACCAGTACTTGACCAATCTTTAATAGTTGATATACAAGCAGGTGATATTAGAACTGTTACATCCTCGACATCTAATAAAGTAAAATATATTAAAATGTCTAATGTTGATGTAAATGGAGTTTCAATAATTCCATTTATAACAGATTCAGACTATGTAACTTTTAATTTAGAAGGTGCTTCTGATTATTTAGGTAATTTAATTCAAGGATTCCAAACATGGTATATTTCAAATGTATCAGTACAAGATGATAATAATCCGAGTACTGAAAACGCAACATTAATAATTGTAAATCAGGCACCATCATCTGATGCTGTTCAATCATACGATAGTGCATTTTATGATTTATCATTTAGTGCAAGTGGGGTTTATTCATATTATTCTACAGCATCAGGAGATGATCCAAATGTAATACCTAGTATAGGAGTTACTCAATCAGTAGCACAAGGATATTTCCCACCAGTATCTACATTCCCAACAGAATCATTTTTTAGGGGATGGGATAAAGCAAATTATTTTGAAGGTAATGCTGATGGAACAGTTTATAGAGTATCCTCAGGTAGTGGGTTTAATACAGAAACATTAGGTAATTTTAATACAGGATCAACAGAATCTGATGCAGATGGTTTAGGTGGTCTTACAGCAGGAAAAAGTGTATCTCCATGGTTTATGAATGCCGCTGCTAGTACACTTCAAATTTTAAGTGCATCAACATTAGTAGGTGATTTAGGTGTAGGTGATTTAGGGTTATATACAGGTTCAATTACAGCATCTGCTGTACCAATTGGTCCTGCTTTTACAACATTATCAAACCCAACCCCAATACAATCTCAATATCCAGTATTTCCATTAACCTTAAATCCAGGTGGGGGGTTAAATACTTTTACTATTAGTTGTGGTGTTGGTTTAACAGGATTTTCACAAATTAATTACGCACCAGGATTTATTCAACTTTCATTTACTGACCAAACAACATTATGGATGGCAGTAGTAAGTTATCAAGATGGAAATGGTTGGATTACCTTAACTAATGCTTCAGGAACAGGTAATGGTACAGTAACAGTTACCGTTGATAATGATCCTAACTTTGTGTTAAGTTCCCCATTAGCATCTAGAGCTGCAACAATATCAATTATAACTCTTGCTACACCAACAACTATGAATCAATGTTTGGTACAACAACAAATATATAATAATACGGGATATAGCCCATAAAAAAACTAGGAATCATAAAAATATTATATTATATTATTTATAACATATGGCGACGATACAATATTATTTAAAAGAAGAGACTAATACAATTCTAGTTTCTGGTTCCAATACCAGAGACGGAATGAATGCTCTTTTAACGTCAAGTAAAAATGCGGAAGCTGTATTTGATCCTAATTTAACGGCTAAAATTTCATCTTTAGGGATGAATACTTCATATATAGTTCAAAACCAACAATTTGCAGACACAATAATCCCAATTGAAGAAGATCAAGAATTATGGGTATATAGAGGATATAATACAGATGGTGGAGATGGTTTAACTTATAGGTATAACCCACATGCTCATAGAGGATATAAAGCATATATTTTAACTGAAACAGGATCAGGGGTACCAGGTTTTCCTTATTCACCAACAGGAAGTGCTTTAACTTTTGATGCTTCTGTAAATGGAGGAATTGGAGCTGATATCCCATCAAAATATATAGAACGTAAATTAGATATACTAGGTAATAATCCTGGTGGGGGAGGAACTACTGCAATTAGTGGTTCATTTATTATATATGATTCTACAAGAGATATACATCCCTTTATATGGACACAATATACAAATTTAGGAAACCCACCAGCAGATGGGGCAAACGTTTCAATATATAAACAAAATTTAGATGCCAATTTTACAGGATTTGAGTTTAATACAACTACCAATCCTAATGCTATGCCTGCAACTCCAGATCAAATAAGATTTAATCAACAAAGTGCAGCATCAGTAAATACAATTTGGTTTTCAGCAACCTCACAAACCGGGCAAGTATTTGGACCTTTAATTTCAGTATTAGCAGATGGTTTAATACCAGGTACTCTAAGAATACAACCAGATCCAGCACTTTCAGCTAATTTTATTGATTATACAATTCAATCAATTACAGCTCCTACAGGTACAAATACTTATTATACAATAGGAGTAACGGGTGCTACACCAGGTCCTGGGTTTACAGCATTTACCCAAGGGCAAGCCTTACAGATGGATTTAAATAATTATCCACAAAGACAAATTAATTTATTACAACCACAAAATTTTCAATTAAATATATCTCCACAATTAAATGATTCAGTTATACTAAGAACCGGTAGTTATTCATATACTAGTAGTCAATTCCAAACAACTGATAATAATAATAATCCCGCTTCGGGATCAACAATGTTTGGGTTATATGCTGATTATGATCATTACGCTTCTTATAATATTCAAAATACTTCACCTACTGAAGATTCTCCTGTTACATTAAATTATATAGGAGACCAAGGTTCATTAGATGCTAGGTACATAACAGTTGGACCAGGAAGTGGTTCTATAATTACAGCATTAGTTGGTAGCCCAACATCATCAGGATATCTTCCAAATAATACTACTAGATTAAATACTGGTGAGTTTGTTGGAAATAGATTTGAAGCTTTAATTACTAACCCATCTAGACCAGGTGTATTACCTAACGATATATTTGCTACACGATGGAGTGATGCTTATATTTCATTTTCATCATCATTATCATCTTCATTAGATGGTTTGTATGTATTTAACCAATTACCTCAAAATGATATTCAAGTAACTGCTTCTGTATTATTAGCACCTTGGACAGGTAGTGATTCAGGTTCAAAATATGGTATTGATGATTATTCAACTGCAGAATATGGTGAAGGAGAAACAGGAGAAGGACCAACATGGAGTACAGCATCATTAAGAATTTATACAGGTAGTTATCCAACTAGTGTACCAAATACAACAGATGCATTTTTAACAGAATCAATATATTCAAGTGCATTTATCCATACTCAAAGTGCAGGTGTTCCATTTACAATGAGCTTTACAATTCCATCAGAATCTATAGCAATTAAAGATTGCTTATCTATGGCATTATCAGTATCATCAGGATCTTATAATTCTGCATCAGTAGAAAATTCATTAGTAGTAAGAAATTATAGTTTAGAATTCTTCACACCTACTCAAAGTGGACAAGGTGATGGTAGAGTTCCTACACTAATAGAAAACGCATTTTCAGGAACATTAGGATTTACTAATACAGTTGATTGTCAACCTTTATATAACAATGTTGCTGCAGAAAGAGAAAACCAAAGAATACAATTAGTAGAAGCAGTACCAACAGCTTCAGGATATGGTGGTTATCAACCATTAAATTTCTTCCCAATATTATCTGGTTCAGCTGAAAAATCAACAGTACCAGAATCAAATTATACACAACTTGCTAGTCTTAATAATAAGTATAGAGGTAGTAGAACAACAGCTGCAGGTGTAAACACCATTAATGGTTTAGGTGGTATTGATTTATTTACTAGACCTGATGGGACAGAAGGAGGATTTGGTACATTACCAGTAATTGATTATCAAACAGCATATTTTGCTTATTGTGATCAAATAATAGATCCCTACCCAGTAGTAAACAATGTAACTCAATTTAACTTAAAATATTTAATAAATGATACAGGTGATGCTTTACAACCTAATTTATCACCTTATACTGCTTATGATGTTGAAGGAAGCTGGGTTGAAAGTGAAGGTGCTAGAGTAGGTATTAACCAAACATCAGGTTCATCACAATATGACCAACTAAATGGTTTACAACCTGTTAAATTTGTAGCTAAAGAACCAGTAGCAGTATTATGGTCACAAACATCTGCTGGTGATTTTAGAACAGATATTCCATTAGCAGGAGCACCAGGTATAGTATCAACATTTACTTCCTCGTTTTTAAGTTACAATATGGTAGTTCAAGGTAGAAATACTAATACTAATAACCAAGGAGATAAAGTAATACCAGAATATAATGTTTTAGATCAAGCTGCAACAGCTGGCTTATTTACATTCTCTACATCCTCTAGATATGGGTTTGTAGCGTCTTCTACCCAAAATCAAGCATCTTCATCAATTGTTTCCATAGAATCACCAGCACCAAATGGTAATGGTGGTACAGGAGCAGGTAATAATGTTACAGCACAATATGCTAATACTGGAGAAATATATTTTAATAGAGATTATTTTGCAATTAATGGTACTGGTGATACACCTCCAGGATTTGATTACTTATCAGGTAATCAATTATCAGATGTTTATGATTTTTCAGCTTTAATGGAATTTCCATCTACAATGCCTGTATATTTTAGAACAGATGCTGGTGGTTGGAATGATAGCTCAGATTATAATACTACAAATATTGGGCAAATATATGTAAAATGTCAAAGAAATGATAATGGAGGTACTAGTAATAGTGGATGGGTAGATATACCAATGACTATGATAGAACCTCCTAAATTAAGAGGTTATTTTGGTAACAATCAAATTATAGATCTTGATCTAGTCCAAACTATGGGTACATCAAATGCTGGGTTAAAAAATAATGCAACACAATGTTGGGTAAAAATTAATCCTACTAGTATTAAAAATGCATACAATGCACAAGGGCTTACACACACAGATGCTAATTATGCTTCATTTATATTTAATGTAAAACCACAAACAAGTAGTAGTCCAATTAGAGCTAATAGAAGATATAGGTTTGTAGCTTATCAAAATTATGCAACAGAAAATGTAGACGCAAAGAAAAATTATTGGAATCCTGTTACTAAACCACAGTACTTAGGTAGTGGTCCATTACCCGCTGCTTCATCTGTAGGACCATATTTAACTGTTAGAGTTGAAAGTGAACAAGGAGTTTCTAGTAATGTAGATGGTGCTTTAAATGTTCCATATTGGGGATTCTCATCATCAGCAGGTAGTGATGTATTAGATACTTTAGCTTTAATTTCACCAAATGGTAATGTAAATTATGGTGGTGATTATTATCAACAATATATACCATATACATCTTCAATAAACCCACAATTTCCAGGAGGTTTAGAACCAACTGATACTTCAATTCCAGCTTATAACATACCTTGGACAGTAGAAGTAGGAGATCAAATAAAATTTCAAAACACAGAATTACAGGTATATACTGTTTTAGAAGTAACACCACCTGAAAATACTGCAGATAATAGATTAGTATTAAAATTAGATAGGCCAGTACCTGCTTCTATTCAAAAAGATTTCTTTATACTTAGAAGATTTAGATATTCACCTAATACAGTAATATTAAATAGTTTATTCCCTTATGGTGGGTTAAAAGTTGATCAAGTAGAAAAAGATAATACTCAAACAGATTCAATAACACAATTTTATGATCAAAATGGAGACCCAGTAGCAAATGGCGCTACCGTTTATACACAATCCATGTCATCAACTAGTTCAGTTAATCCAACTTTTGAATATGTTGAAAGACCTCTATCTAAAAAAGATAATACACCATCGGGTATATTATTTCCAGAGTTCCCAACAGCTTTAATAGAACTTGAACCAGATAAAGTAATAACTAACCTAAGGGATAAAAAACTAATAACTTAACATATTTATAACATATATAATAAAAACACAATGGGATATTTAAATAATTCAGTAATGACAATCGACGCAATTCTTACTACCAAAGGTAGAGAATTATTAGCGGCGAATGATGGTTCTTTTAGAATAACACAATTTGCTTTAGCAGATGATGAAATTGATTATACATTATACAATGTAAATCATCCATCTGGTTCAGCATTCTACGGTGAAGCTGTAGATGGAATGCCTTTATTAGAAGCATTTCCAGAAGAATCCCAAATTATGAAATATAAGCTAGTAACACTACCAAGAGGAACTGCAAAATTACCTATATTAAATGTAGGATACAATGCCGTAACATTACAACAAGGTGCTACTTTAGCAATTACACCACAAACATTAAATTACTTAGGTAACGACCAAGTATTTGAAACAAGTGGATATAGCTGTACAATATCAGATATTAGATTATTAAACCAATTTGATGCTACAGGTATTAATACAGCAGCAGCAACAGCCGCTAATGCAACAGCAACCCAAACAATTGGAACTAATGTATCATCTACTATTACAGGTACTCAATTTACATTGAGAGCTACAACAGTAAATACATTATTCGGGTCTAATTCAACTCTTGTAAGTACATTGACGTTCAATGGATTAGATAGTGGAGCAAGAATTACTATTCCAATTACAATAACTAAGTCAACAACATAAAAATAAACATATGTCATTTAATAGATTAGAAGCAGATGATTTTGTAGTAAGTGCACAGGCGCAAACACAAACGTGCTGGACAAATAATTTACCTGCATTATCAAGTTTTTTTACACAATCAAACCAAGTTTCAACAGAAACAGGTAAATACTATGTAACGGTATTTGATCAAAACCCAACAGGAAGTGCAGCAGCAGCACAATTTGAAATTGCTTATGGTAACTCTACTGGTGGTGGTGCATTAGCATTTAACCAAAATGCAGCACCAGGTGTATCTCCAGCTTCAACAATCTACGGACAATACAGAACATTAGTATTAGAAGATGAAAATTCAGATTTTGTATTTGGTGGCGTAACAGGAAGTTCTATTTACGCTTTAAGTGTTGAAAGATCAGCTTATAAACAAGCATTATTCCCAGGATCATTTAATTTAACATTAAGTAGTTCAATTGGAGCAGGTCAAACAACATTAAAATTAACTGATGATTCAAATATGGTTAATGTACCAACTTATTATGGTACAATGAGAGCATATCAAGTAATTAGTGGATCAGATGGTTATTCATATAATTCAGGTTCAGGTGGATCTGGATATACAACAGATGTTGGTTCATATGGTTTATTCTTACCAGATATTGGAACGATATTATTAAATGGAGATGCTTTAGATTTAAATTCTAATCAAGGGTTAAATTTATCAACAGTTACTTCAAGTAATACAAATGGAGATAATCCATTAAGACTATTAGGTACTATACAATCGGGGTCTCAATTTAGTTTAAATTCAGAAGAAACAATTACTTCAGATTTTGTATTTATTAGAGCAAGAAACTCAGAATTTAATTATTCAGAAAACCCATCATATATTTCAGGATCAACAGGTGAAGTAATTTATGATTACTTTATAAATAACCCACAAACATATATTACAACAGTAGGAATGTATAATGATAGTAACGAATTACTAGCAGTAGCAAAATTGTCAAAACCTCTAAATAAAGACTTTACAAAAGAAGCACTTATTAGAGTTAAATTAGATTTTTAAGAATGGATGGCGGCGTACAAAACACTAAATTCACAAGATATAATTGTATCTCCACTAGAGGTAGCTAAAGGATTCTCATTTGAGGGTAATAATTTAACTGCATCTAATGTAGCTATAGATAGATATCTAGGTAATAAATTTGCTCTTCAAGAATCAACAGGTTATATAACAGAATACTCACAATCAGCTATATATTTTCAAACACAACAATTATATTACTCTAATTTTATATCTAGTAGTAATGGTAATGTTCAAAAAGCAAATATAATAAAAATAAATCCTGATGGAACAACTACAGGTAAAATAGCATCAAATGCTTTTGAAAACTTTGTTCCAACTAATTTATTACCCCAAAGATTTTGGCTTACAAGCTCATATTCAGCTGCTTCATTGACTGGAGATGGATATGGTACAGTAGAATATGGTGATACCGTTTATGGTATTTCAATATTCGAACCTAAAATAGCCACAATGTCTATTCCTAGATCATTATTCGGGGATTATATATTACCAAAATCATTAAAAATTTCTACAGACAGTGGTAGTTACTTTGATGATGGAGAAGGTAGATTACAAATGTCTACTCCAAGTTCTAGTATTCATGATAGCATTACAGTAGGTAATATTATTTATGAACATGGAATAGTTATATTTACAGGAGGTACAAGACAAGAAGGAACAGGATTAACTGGGTCTTATGGTGATGCTGAATATGGGAATGGTTTTTATGGGGGTAGAACTGTTGGAAATAATGACAGTTTAAATTTCGTAGAAACTACTAATATTACTTGTTCATTCTCATCTTCCTTTACTATTTATGAGACGCAATATAAATGTACAATTGGAGAAAGTGAATTTAATTATACACTAAATCCAACAATGATAATATCAGGCTCTAATATAGGAGCAATGCAACCTTTTGCAACAGCATCATATTTTGATCCATATGTTACAACAGTAGGTTTATATAATAACGATCAGGAGTTAGTAGCTGTAGGAAAATTGGCACAGCCTTTACCAACATCTAAAACAACTGATACAACAATTTTAGTAAACATTGACAGACAATAAAACTTTATATATTTATAATAAAATATTCCAAACACCATGGCAAATACATTATCAAACACAGGTATAGTAACCGGACAAACAGTAGAAGCCTTACAGGTTTCTCAGTCTGTAGACGCGTTCACAGGAGCGAATGACTACGACATTACGATTTCAGGTTCACTTACATTAACAGGATCTTTATTCCAAACAGGATCTGTATATTTTAAACAAATAGTTCAAGTTCCAGCTACAGCTAGTAATCAACTAGGTGCTGTAATGATTGACGTAGACGGTAGACTATATTCTGGTTCATCTTCAGTAGGAGCTCAAGGAGTTGCTGGTGAAAAAGGAGAAGATGGTTCAGCTGGTGCTCAAGGTACATCCGCTACAGGAACACAAGGTGCAGATGGTGCTCAAGGAGCTGTAGGTTCTACAGGTACAGGAGGTGCTCAAGGTACTACAGGTGAAAAAGGAGCTGAAGGAACACAAGGTGGTGCTGGTGTAAAAGGAGATAATGGTGAAAAAGGTGGTTCAGGTGAAAAAGGAGAAAGAGGAGAAGAAGGAGGACAAGGTACAGCAGGAGAAAAAGGATCAGCAGGTAATGATGGTTCAGCAGGTGCTCAAGGTACAGCAGGAGAAAAAGGTGAAACTGGAGCAGGTGGTGCTCAAGGTGTAGATGGTTCTCAAGGTGCAGATGGTGTTCAAGGTACAGATGGTACTAAAGGTGAAACAGGAGCAGGTACACAAGGTGCAGATGGTCAAAAAGGACAAAAAGGTGAAATAGGAGCACAAGGAACAGATGGTAATACAGGAGTACAAGGTACAATAGGTGCTCAAGGTACTACAGGTTTAAAAGGTGAACAAGGAGAAAAAGGAGATAATGGCCAAAAAGGTATAGATGGTGCTCAAGGTACAGATGGTGCCCAAGGTACAGATGGTGTAGACGCTACAGGAACACAAGGTGCAGATGGTGCTCAAGGAACAAATGGAGCTCAAGGAACAACAGGATTAGGAGAAAAAGGAGAATTAGGAGCTCAAGGAGTAGATGGAGCACAAGGAACAAATGGAGCACAAGGAGCAACAGGAGAAAAAGGAAATGATGGTAGTGTTGGAGCCCAGGGTGTTCAAGGTATAACAGGAACAGGTACACAAGGTGACAAAGGTCAAAAAGGTGCTGAAGGTTCAAGTGGTGGATCAGGTAACGTATATAATACACAAACAAGATATTTAGTTGCTAGTGATGGAGATAATTTCCAATTATATGCTACTGCAACAAGTAATATGT
>JAAHTG010000993.1_pt1 | contig 14127 bp, 19 predicted proteins | sample 6116081 | NCBI WGS metagenome assembly JAAHTG01 (sample SAMN13939989, study PRJNA603662) | sponge metagenome | isolation source: marine sponge | host: Mycale hentscheli | place: New Zealand | collected 2005 | reverse complement strand
CCGCATAAAGCGCCTGATCCTGCAAGACAAAAAGCGGGATTTGGAAAACTAAGTCTGATGCTTGGTTATACTGGTGTGTTCGGTGGGTTGGCTTCTGTTCCAATGGCAAATGTCGCAACTTCTGTCCTTCAGGCGTTAATAGCTGCGGCCTCTGGTGACGACGAAGAAAATCCACCAAAAGATTTAGAGCAGTGGATACGGGAGAACGTCGAAGACGAACGCACAGCAACGCTGTTAACGCGTGGTGTTCCTGCGGCGCTTGGGTGGGATTTCTCACAGAAACTAGACCAAGCTGACCTGTTTATGCCGTACAATAGTAAGTACGTTAAAATGGACCCATCGAGAGACGGATCGTTGTTGTTTGCCGCGCAACTGTTTTTAGGACCAACAGGTACCATGGTTGGCAACATGGGTAACATCGCAGACTTTGTTAACCGTGGAAATTACTATCGAGCGGCAGAATACGCTCTACCAAAAGGGCTAAGATCATACTTAGAAACGTTGCGGTTCCAGAACAAAGGGTACGAAACACGCGCCGGTTTAAAGATAACTGATCCAACATCGTTTGACTTAGTTGACTTCCTGACCAACGCAGTAGGTTTACCGAGCACAGACATTAATCAGATTAAGTGGACACGCGGTCAGCAAGTAGAAATCGAACAGTGGTTCTCAAAAAGAACAAGCGAAATTACAAGAGGGTACTTAGCGGCTTACGACGAAAGAGACAGTAAAGCCAAATCTAAGTACGTAAAAGAGTTTAGAGAACTACAAAAAGCTAAAGACCGCGTAAGGCCATTCTTTAATAACTCGAGGCGTGTATTAAAGAGATCATCTATTGGTGACTTAATTAAAGCACCGCGCGGACGTAGAACTAAGCAACGAAGAATGGATAGTATTACCGGCCGATAAATAACTCCCTAATATCCACGTTTACTTTTCTCCTGTGAGTGGATATATTCAACCCCTGACTGGCTAGGTTTCGCACTGCAACGTCGGGGGTTTTTTTATTTAATCACGATGAAATCACGATCGTACCTCATAAGTCATTGATATTGTTGAAGTACGATTTCTGGCTTTGGGTACCACACTTAATCGTATAAAGTAGATTATAATCATACAAACAACGACAAAACCCTTATTAACATGATCGTAATATAGTAGCCAATATGGACGAATACGGCAGTATTTGACATTCAATCACGACCAAATTACGATCGGTCGTGATTTAGACTTGGGAGATCGTGATTTGGCTAACATAAAGAAACTGAAATCTGGGCGGTGGCAGGCTCAAATATTCTTACTTGGTGTACGCAAAGCGTCTAGTTTTAACACAAAAACCGAAGCAAAAGACTGGGCTTCGGGTCAAGAATACAAGATAAAGACGGAAGCGAACCTAAATTTTGTAAAGAAATACTCTGTTTCAGAACTGTTTTTGCGGTATGAACGAGAGGTAAGTCGTACTAAACGAGGCTACAAGTGGGAGCAGGGACAAATTAGTCGGTTGCTTAAAAAACCTTTGGCTAAGTTAGACATCAACGACGTCACTAAACAGCACATTCGCAACTGGAGGGACGATCGTTTAGCTACAGGGATAAAGACGTCTACCCTTAATCGCGAGTGGAACTTGCTATCTCACAGATTTTCAACGGCAAGAGACGAGTACGAACTAATTAAAGTAAGTCCGGTTGAAGGAGTAAAACGTCCACCAGACCCACCCGCGCGCGACAGACTAATATCTGAGGAAGAGATTGAGGAACTTTGCGTTGCGTCGGGTTTCGCTGGGGAAAACGTTCACACGGTTGCGCAAAAAGTCATTCTAGCATTCTTACTAGCTATAGAATCGGCGATGCGAATGGGGGAGATATGTGACTTGACGTGGGACAACATCGACTTTGATGATCAAACTGCGTTTTTGCCTACCACTAAAAACGGTACAAGCCGAACAGTTGCGTTATCTAAAAGGGCGATCGAGCTCCTAAAACTGGTGCCCAACACCAACGCGCGAACCTGTTTTGGTATTACGAGTAAGCAGTGTGGTGATAACTTTGGAAGAATTAAAAACAAGACAACCATATTAGACCTACATTTCCACGATACACGCCACGAAGCAATTACACGTTTGTCGAAGAAGATGCCTATATTAGCTTTGGCTAGAAACGTCGGGCACACAGATATTAAACAGCTAATGACTTACTATAATGAATCTGCGAGCGAGATAGCCAAGTTGCTAGATTAGATCAGCGGGGTCGATGCGTATTTGGTTGCCCACACGTTTGCATTTTAGTTTGCCGGACTTTACTTTGCGTCGTACCGTTTCTTCTGCGCACCCCAACAACTCCGCGGCCTCATGCACGTTAAGCATCTTGGTTGGCGTCGCGTCGATGTGCTGCTGGAAAGCTGTCTTCAACGCCGCAAGTTCAGTCACCAGTGGTTCTATGACTGCTTGTAATTCTTTCTGTAGTGCGTTCATTTTGCTTCCTCTTCCCATGCTTTGCCTTGCGCAACTTCGCGCTCAATCAAATCAAATAAATGTAGTATCTCTTCTAGTTGTTGTTTGTTTCCAAAACGAACTCGCATTTTAGATTCTTTGATCATACCTTTGAGGCGGTGTCGGATCATTTTTCGTGCTTTTGGTATGTTACTCATTTCGTTGACTTTCTGTAATGACACCATCGTCAGTTTTTATGAGCGCGAGCGCTTTTCCATCAAACAGCTTGTGGTACTTAATTTCGTAGCATCTGGACGCGCCACTAGGCACCGTACTCCCAGACCCTAAATATTTCCGTGGGTTATAAGTGCCGTCACTTTGCGTTACTAAGTACCCAGTTTTATTCAGTTCTTCTTTCATCGCCGCCGGTGGCACACCTGCTTCTTTGCACCAATCGGAGACCGCTTTTACTGTGATAAAGACTTTCTTGTCTTCGGTACAAACTCGCCCAACCGCAGGAGCCCGTAGAGTTTCCATTGGGTTTTCTTTGTGTTTTGAGCGTGCGTCGCCAAAATGTTTGGTTATGATGAGTCGTCCTGGTAACGTACTTATGAACGTCGCGACGTGTTCCGAAATATCCGTGTTGGATTCTTTTCGGCTTTCTCTCATACGTAAAACCTGACTGGTCGCCCACGCCTTCATGCCTTTTAGATCAAACGATATAAGTCCAAGTTTTTCTGCAATCTTTCCGGCTACAACAGCCGTTACTATAGTATCTCTGTAAAAACGTTCCTTGTTATCGTCCTCAGACGAGGGGTTAAACTTGCTTCGTGCAGACACCATCTGGCGTCTTACCCAGTCTTGGTTTTTAATGATAAAGCGGATGTATGGCCTAAACGGTTCGCCGTAGACATTGTCCATATGGTTCTCGATGAACGACTGTGTGATGTCTGGAAATACACGACTTCGATAGTCAGCCGGTAAAGCCACCTCAAAGAAACGTAGCTGTGTAGCCTCAACTCTATAACCGGCGGGCAACTTAGAGATACTTTCCAGTATACTATCGTTTGACGTAATGAAGCTGTTCTTAAACCACTGGCCTCCAACTGTGCTAAATTTACCGTTGGTGCCTAACCGTTCCTTGTCACGACCGTTGGCAAGTGCATAGCCTGTTCGTGTTAGCTCGTCGGGAGATCTGCCAGAAAACTCGTCAAGTAACATAGGTACAGACCCCATGATAGCGATACGTTTAATCGCCGCATTCAACGTGGAGCCTTGCTCACCTGTCTGGCGTTCCATGAACTCTGGGTTGCCATAGAATCCACAAGCAATCTTAGCGGCAGTAGATTTACCAGTGCCACCATGTCCTGTGAATGCTAGGGGTAAGCCGTGCCAGTTACTACTACCCATCAACTCTACAAGGGCTGATCCCATAGAGTGACATAAACCAAACTGAAATGGTTCTGCGCCCGGCCTATTGTACAACTTATCTATGTTCGAAATCCATTCGTCGAGCGTACCGCTCGTACCAAAGTCCACTGCTATATCTCGTGGGATGTCGCTGTCACACAAGACTTCGTCTTCGCCGTCCGCGGTGATCACGTTTGTCCCTATTACAAAACCGGTTCGGTCTTTGAGCCACCCGAACTGACTAAAGGTTTTTGTTTCTATTTTCCAAGCCTGTAGGGTCTCAATCAAACCTTCTGCAAATTCGGCCATATCGTTCCTCGCGTTCTTAGTCCTCATTAAAAAGATTTCGTTAGCGGCGAAGGTCTTCGCCATAAGATCAGTGGAGGCCAACTCCATTGTGGGCATGAAGAACTCACGCCACTTCCCGTTCTTTTCTTTCGCTCGCCAATGCACAACCCACGTACCCTCGCTGTCTTTAATTCTGTTGATTGGGTAGATGAACGATCGGCAAAACGGACGCCAATGAACTACGCCGTCGTCGTCCGTGATCGACCTGGAGAGTGCAGCGCCGTTCCAACGATAACCGTTTGTTGGCCAATATGGTATGGACTGACCTTCGATAACCGTCGTTGCACCTGCGTTACCGTCGACGACGACGCTTTCTTCTTCCTTGCTTTTGACCGTTTCTGAGTACCCAAGAGAGAGCGGAAATTTGCACTTGTCTGCAAACGGACAGGCTTCTCTACAACCGATGTGTTTGTCCATCTCGACGCAGGATGTTGGACCAACTGTCCACTCGTCAATTTTCTCTTGGGTTTCAGTTTCGCTATAATCCGCGTGACCCTCAGACCATTCGTGGATTGCGGCTTCGCCGTCCTTACAAAACTTAACGATACCAATGGCGCGGTGCCAATGTGGCTCACTTATATTACCGCCACTTTCTTTGAACTCACGCACGGCGGCACAGTTTTTCGCAACGAGGTCGGCGTCAGATGTCGGAAAATCTCCAGACAACACACTAAACGGGCTCGGCTCCCCATGTTTTTTGTTCGTGGGGGCAGGCTGTACTTCGTTGTCTCGGATGTAGTTCTGTAAGGTTTCTCGTACTTTATCTACTGAGTAAGTCTTTCCCTCTTTAACCAGAACAACAGGCACTGGTGTATCTGTCTTGCGGTTATGTGTACCTATTGGACGTAAAATCCGAGAGCTATCCATATCAACAGCTCGATCGGCCTTCATGTTCATGTGTGTGGAGACATCGCGTTTGAGTGCAGAAAGTTCTTCCCATGTTGTTTTATCCACGTCGCTATCTAAGTGAAAGTACGCGTGGTACCCACCACCTGACGATGTGATCGTTGGGGTAAGTCTTAGTGTTTGTGCTAGTTTTATTATGTCACCCAACGCTTCTTGTCGCGTTGCGTATTTCTTATCGTCGTCGCTATCGACGTCAAAGTCATCAATCAGGCTACGACAAGCATGTACATTTGATTGTGTGCGGATGCGCTTCTTATCTTTTAGCTCGTCGTGGTACCAATCACCAAACGAGTTTACTGCAAAGTAAACAGTCTCGCCTTGCGCGTCGTAAGCGATCGCGGCTTCGGCAGCTTGTTGCGCTGTATCGAAGCTCTTGTATTTAAACCAACTGCCGCCATTGTCGGTTGGCATAACAAGCGTGAGCACCTTTTTGCCCTCGGTGGGTAATACCCGTTCGAGGAATTGTCCTGTATCCATAATTCAGCCTGACGTGTATACGTGTTAACAGATTGGTGAGCGAGCAACGACCCGCCCACCGCGAAGTCTGAAACTGTATCAGTCGTCAAAGTCTAAATTGTCTAAAGCGTCGTCGATCGTGTCAAAGTCCGCAACCGACTTCGGGTCTGCCTTAACTTCTTTTGGGGCAGGGGCAGGAGCAACAGCTTCTACTTTTGGGGCAGGTGCCGGTGTATCGTCGAAGTCGTCTCCAAAGCCACCACCTTCTGAGCCACTGAAACCGTCAACTTCACCGAATGGGCTAGACTGTTCGACCTCTTTAAATTTCACAACTTGCACTGCGCGAAGTCTGAGTGAAACGCCGTTGCCGTTGTTAGATGAGTACGGGATCAACGCCAACTGCGAGTTTATTGTGGAACCTGTCGTTAACTGAAAATCATCAGGCAGTAATTGGTTGCGCGCATCAAACTGGCGTGGCTTACGCGTCAGCTCGTTGTTGTACGAACCTTTTAAGCTAGACTTTGCCACAAACGTGCCATCTTCCTGCACTTCAAAAACTTCTTTTGCCGTTGGCATCTCTGGCCAGTTAGCGGCCTTGCGTGCGTTGTAAGCAGCTTTCATGTCTTTATATAAGCCAACCGCTTGATCTTTGTTCATACGATAGTTTAGTTCGTACTTCGCACCTTCGTCTAACGGTTCACACGGAACTGACTGGCCTCGGCCGTCGTTTGCTTTGGTGTCGTATTTGTACGTCGTGTTCAGACGTGGGTATAGTGCTTCTACATTGTTTAAAATGTGAACTGCGTTTGATGTAGCCATTATAATATCCTCTCGGGGTTTAATTAATAAGTGTAGCCATCTAGTGACACAAACGGGCTGTCCGTCTGCCTTGGCTGTTTGATAGTAGTAAGTTCGTCTTCGCCCAAAAAGCGTAAAACTTTGAACGCCAACGTTGGCCGTTGATCTATATTTATAACGTCGATTTTAGTTACGACGTGGTTGAGCTCTTCGCCTCTGCTCAAGACGTTCGCCTCGTATTCTTTGAATGTTCTGACGCTTGCCGCCGGTATTCGGAGCGTTTCTGCGTAATCAGAATTTGGGTAGCGAAGGGTTAACTTCACGCTTTCTGCGCAAGCCTTTCCTCGTTTACCAAACGGCGTAATGCGAGATCCCCATGTGTTCTGGAAACAAACAAAACACTTTTTCGCTTGGGGCTCGGTCGCTAATGTGGAAGGTACAACTCCATCGTCAGACGAACAAACATTCTCTCCGTCCAAATTTTGATAGTGTCGAGCCGTAAAGACGCGTGGTAGTATCACAGCTTCTACTGGCAAATCATCCATAGTTAACATTACTTACGCCTAAAGTTTACAACCTGCGTTTCCGACCAGTTTATTCCAGGCGGCAAGTCGTCGTTGACGGCTTTGAATTGCTCCACAGCAGTCTTGTTCACACGCCGCTCAAGCATCTCCCAAGCGTCGTTATCCTTGACGTGGTCAAGAAGTGTATCCCAATCTGCGACGGTTGCAGACGAACGTGTTGACCTGTAAGCAGTTCCAACCTCACGCGCCGAGACGTTATCTATGCCTCGGTTTTGGAACCTTTGTAGGAACTCCACCTCGATCTTGTTCTGCTTTTCTTTGTCGCCAGAGTCGTCGTCGTTGTATGCAGCTTTCCGCTGCGCCCTGCGGTCACGCAGTCCGATGAATAGTTTCAACAAAGAAACATCATCCAGTTCTCCTATTTTGGCCATGTTCATTCTCCTTTTTATCAGTAAGCCATTCGTCAATATCAGCTTCGTCCCAACGTAGAACTTTCTGTGAGACCCTTATGGGTTGAGGGAAGCTGTCTTCACGACGGCGCAGGGCAGGTAGCGCCGCCTTTGTTATGCCAAGTTTCTTAGAAACTTCGTCCGGTTTTAGTAAATTCATCTGTACTATTTCCAATTCTTATGTGTATACAGGTAAACAGATTAGCGTTTACATGTACGCAAGTCAAGCAATTAACCGAGCGCGTGTAGCTTTAACTTCATCTAACAACGCCCCCTGCATCTTTTGCTTATTTTTGAGCCGAGTGTATATGCGCTTCTCGACAGGTGTACCTTCCAACATAATGATAAAGTTGTTCATTTTTTGCCCCGGTCTGTTTATGCGACCGTTAGCTTGCTCAAAGGTTTCGTTTGACGTCACGCATGAGTACCACACGATTGTCGACGCCGCAGTCAATGTTAGACCGTGGCTCATGGCGGCAGGTTGTGCCACCAATACTTTTAGGTCTTTGCCTTTTTGGAAAGCCCCAAATATTCTATCTCGTTCTGATTTCTTTACGCCGCCGTGGATCACTTCAACCGAGAAGTCTTTACTCAGTTCTTCTGCCACGCGGTTAACCGAGGATACATAAGGTACAAAGATAATTACTTTGCCCTCGGCTTGGTTAATAATGTTTCGCGTTTCTTCTATACGTGGGCTCGAAGGTATCGTAACTTCGGTGCCGTCGTTGGCGTAAACCACTCCACACGCAATCTGCACGAGCTTGCCCATCTTAACGGCCTCGTTGACGGCTGTGATCTCTCCCTCTTCAGCTTCGGCGCGAAGACGCGATACCATTTCCTTGTACGCTTTGTTTTGTTCTTTAGTCAGGGGGACTTGGCGTGTCTCATATAAGAGTGGTGGTAAGTCGACGCACTCGTCCCGCGTGAATCGAACCGACGGCTGCATCACAGAATGTACAATATCGGTTGCCTCTGGCTTTGGTATCCACTGGAATTGGGATAGCTGTTTCATTACTTGCCCTTTGAAACGATTGAAGTAGGGGGGCACTTTCTCGGGCACAATTAATCTGCACTGCGCCCACGCGTCGGTCGGCCCGTTGGGCGTCGGCGTGCCGCTCATACCCCAACACGCACGAGGTTCTTTGTGTCGGTTGACTACACGGTTGATTGTTTTCCATCGATCCGTTCCGGCGTTGCGAGCAGCCTGCGCGATCTCGTCGAGAATAACCAAGTCAATATCGGTGCGATCTTTTAGATGGGGCTCGATAATCTTAACACCATCGTGGTTTATTATGTACACGTCGGCGTCGGTGTTCAGCAGCTTAATTCGCTTCTCGCGCGAACCATACAGCACCGAGCATGTCAGGTGCGGAAAGTGTTGAAATATCTCGTCAGCCCATGTCCGCTCAAGAGTTGAGAGTGGAGAAACCACCAACGCTTTGTTCAGTTGACCGATGCTACGTAAGTAGTCGTAAGCCCACAGCGACGCCAACGACTTTCCGGTACCGAGTTCACTGAGGTTGAACGCACGTTTGTTCATAGATAAAAACGCGGCGGCTTCTTTCTGAGCGAAGAACGGTGTGAACCGCCCCGGCCAGTTATAATTATCTCGTATCGGGGCAGGGGCGTCATACCCTAAGTTACGTAGCATTTTTGTTTCTGTGGTTTTGTGAGGTACAGCAACGAGTGGTTTGCCCCGCACTGCAAATTGTTTTGCGGAAGGAATTACATTTAGAATACTGCTTGGGTCACGCAGATTTAATATTATTGCGTTCTTCTGTGGCCAAACCAACATTGTGTTCTCCTTCATCTATCTGTCTGATGCGCTCATCGCAGATGTGTTTAATTTTTTCATAATCAAGGCGACGTTCGCCTTTATCTCGAAGGATGCGCTTAATGATGTCTGCATCCCAAGGATTTAATTTGTACTCGAGCCATATATCCCACGGCTGAATACGTCGTTTGGAGTAGTCGGACTTGCCGACGTTGTAGTCTCTAGTCATTTCTTTTTCGTGTACATGCCCGGTTGTCTACCGCGCCACCCTTGGTTTTTACTTGCTGATATGACACGAGTATTTGATTTCTTTGTGCTACCACCGGCCTTCAAAGGTTTGATGTGATCGACGTGCTTGCCGTCTCCCACTTTGGCTCGACCGGCCGCTATCGCTTGCCTCCTGGCTTTATTTTGAGCGACGCGACGCTTCATTACATCAGGGCGTGCGTTGTACGCTTTCTTGGTCTTCAATTCCTGTTTGCTTGATTTTTTCACGTATGTATTCCTTTACTTGTTCTACGTCGTCGACAACACGTGCTAACCCGTTAGCAGATGTAATCGCATTAATTTCACGTTCTTGGTTAGGTGTTACATTCTTGATTTTCCCTGGGGATTTTGTTTCGAACGCCATAAATAATCCTTTATAACAAACGAGTATATCAGGACAACCAGAGCGACCCATTCCATTGGATACTGGCATATAATACCACGCTCCAATAGATTGTAGGTACTCTTTGACCTTCTTTTTAACTTTGCCTTCGGGTGTCATAAAATATCCTCTTGGCTATAACTTCCAAGGTAGTCACCATAAGTTTGTACGTAGTATTCTAATCTACGTAGTAACTCGTTTTCCAGTGGTGTGACTGTTTCCAACATCGTGCCGTGCTCATATATTTCCTCATTTGTTAGTTCTGTTAAATCTTTCTGCGGTTGCTTATTATTATTATGCACCGTATTTCCCTTTATCTGTCACGCCCTTATAGTCCGTGACTTTCTATTTCTTATTTCTATTTTCCGCAGAACTCACATAACTTCATGCCAACTGGGCACCAATTTTTGCATAATCCCGAGGGGTTCGGTAGCCACTTATCTTTCTCATGTGATACAGCTAATCTTTCTAATCGTGGCGAAAAATCATTCCATATCTCTGGTAACTGTGCACGTGTAAACACCTCTTTGTCAAACTTTCCCGCCTTCAACCAGATAAAACCTGTAACAACAGACTCAATCCATGGGTATAAAGCGAAAGTTAATGCAGCAAAAAGTTTTAACTGATCGGAGTCTGGCCTATGTTTGCCTGTCTTCCAATCAAGTACATAGGCTCGTTCTGAGCCGATAACGCCTATGTCAATTATACCACGAACCCACACATCTTTGGCCATCCAAGTGGTGGGTCGTAGTTTGCTGTCGAGAGCAACACGCTCTTCGACGATGCGCTTACCTTCGTACGATTGTATCTTACGCACGTACTTACCATATTCCTGCATGTCTTCGGGCAGGGGTTTCTTGCCGTTAGCAAAGTCTTCAAGCGCTTTATGCACTTTGTTACCCCACAACGTTGCTGTCGTTTGAGGCTCGACCACTTGCTTCGTCACTCGTGTGAGTTGAAAGCGTCGTGGGCAAGTCTCGTAGGACGTCAGCGCAGAGTAACTCCATGCTTGTTTTAATTCCACTTCTTTAATCTCCCTTCATAAATTTCAGTATCAATGTCATTCCAAAATTCGGCTAACAGTTCTACTCTTTCATCTTCTGGTATACGCCCACTTTTATATTTATCGCGGTGTGCGTCTAAAAATACTAAGCGTCGTTTCGCCCAATCGTTTTCTAAGTTAGCGACCCATTGTAGTCTCAGTTGGTACTCAATCGAACCAAATAGCTCGGTTGCTTTTTCGACTGCACGGTTAGATCGGTTACGTCGTAGTTGTTGAACGTGCCTGCCGTTAATACGTCGGTACACGCGTTGTATTGCTAACCACTGAGCACTTTTTCGGTCAAACGAGTCTCGAATTGTTTCTATATATTCTGTAAGTCCTTCTAAGTCGTTTGAGTATCTAACTATTATTGGTCGTAAAAACTCATGTGCGGTTGGCAGTAAAAATATTTTTGGGTCTTCTAAGTAAGCCTTCGCGTATTTGTCTGCTAAATTAAGCCATTCGGCTGATTTGTCTGGGTTTCGTAATAAAGCAGCAGTTACGCTTTCTAAATTATCACTTGCGGTATTCATTATAACTCCATGTTAAGACGGGTTGGCGATCTGCCAATTATTATATCCAAAATTTATAGCGGTGTCATATTTGCGCGGCGGTGGAGATAATGTACTGTTGCACCACGATGAAACAGGACGGTTGTGGGTGTGAGTAACAGTTAGGGCGCTAAGTCTGGTACACGCCCGAACTTTTATTGCTTTCCTAACTTGGTTACCACAAACCTTATTCTTGATGTAGCTCCAAGTGAAGATACTTATTTGTGTCATTTAACCCTCCCTAGGTAAATGTGTATACATGTATGTAGCATCAATTGCGTTCATGTGCAACCATGTGGATACATTATTTTGCATCGCCGTATGTGTCGGCAATATCTCCTTCGCTCCACGTGACGAGTTCTGGCCACCAGTTTGGCGGTGTTCTCATTACGTTTTGCACTGTGTCTAGTACGTTCTGCGCTTCCTCGTTTGGCACAACATATACAAGTTCGTCATGCACCATCAGCGCAGGGTTTAAACCTGTCACCTGTTGTACAGTTAACGCGTTGTCTGCGATCACACACCGAGCGAGGTGCTGTACTATATTCTCGTCAATCTTTCCGGCGTAGATACGCGCTTTGTTACGTCCGTTGCCGTACATAAACTCCTTGCGGTTGTCGTCTTCGTTTCGTTCAATGCGCAAGTCAGGGTAGCGTATCAATCCTTTTGGCGTCTTCAAACCTTCGGGTGTCGGCGTGACCATTCCCCAGGGATCGACGGACGCACCTGTTGCGCCACGCAGAATTGTGGGTAAGCAAGCGTGACATGTCTTCCAACCACGCACGATCTCTGAATACGAACCGCGCCACGTCTCTACGATTTCACGGCTCTCTTGTTCTGTGATGTCAACGCCGCCCATAAGTTTAGCAACTTTCTGGAATGTCACATGTCCGGCACCAAACCCGAGCCCGAGGTGAGCAACCTTCCCAACTTGCCTTTGCACCTTAGTAACTTGGGCTACAGGCACGTCGTATAGTTTACTTGCGAAGTCTTTATATAGGTCAGCCTTCTCAGGATCAGCTTGGTACAATTCCATACTTGCAGGGACTTTCCACAAGAAATGATTTACGCGAAGCTCGATCCCCGACAGGTCTGCGACGACGACTTTGTGGCCAGCGGGAGCGACGAGCGACTTCCGCAAGGCGTCAGATGGCTTCGGGCTGTATGGATTTACGCGTGGTAAGTTCTGTGGATTATACCCCCAACCAGACCATCGACCTGTCGTATCGGCACCGTAATATTTCAGAGGTATCGGCACTTGTTTGTCGGGGTGTGCGTCGCTTGCAGCCATGAACGCTTGAATACGCGTCTGCAAAATTGTGGACTTCGCGTCGAGACGAGCTTGAGCTGCATTAGCGACGAGCGGATTGTCGTGTTCCTGCAAAGCAAGGAAAGCTTCGTCAGTCTTTGCCAGAGCAGGTATATCTTTGCCAGTAGTATTAGAAACCTTTGTGGGAACGTCCACGCCTATGGTTCGCAGGAACGTGGCGAACTTAGCAGAACTAGACAAAAGTTTCAATGCCGCTTCGGCACTTTCATCGTCACTCATGCCACTTTCTTTGACACCTAATTGGCGTGCGGCTTCGATTAGCATCGCCTGTTTGCGTGCGCTTTCTTCTGCCAACGTGTTAGCAAGTAGCTCTACATCTGTGTTGAAGTGCGGCTCTACAAGCATACGTATTGTCATGTCGATTAGTTTGACCTCGGCTTTGTTGGTCTGCGGTATGAGTCGTCGCAATAACCCGTAGCACTGATCGACGTCGGCAGCATTGTATATCTTCATCTCGGCAATCTCTTGCTCAGTAAAATCACATAGGTGTTTACCTTTGGTGGCGATCAATGCCGTCTGGTCTTTATACCCCAGCGAGTAGTGCGCGACGAGTTTTGCCAACGAGAGCCCAACATCTTTTGCATGGATTGGTCTGGCCATTGCAAGCGTACAACCCCAGAGCTTTGGCTTCACGCCAAGACGCCACGATAAGATCATCGCATCAAAGCCAGACATGTTATGCCCAACGACCCAATACTCTGACCAGTCTACGCTATTGCAGTAGTCGACAACAGCCTGCTCACCGAACACAACGACGGTTGGTTCGTTATCAAACTTAAATGCACAACTGATGATCTCTGTGTCTGGGTGCATACAGTATTTAATTGGCGACATCTTCGTCAACGAGTGGCCAACAGCCCAGTACGTCTCAAGATCAACGGTTGCTATTTTCATTATACTGTCCCTCTTTGGTGCACGGTTAAGAAAGAATACTTTTTGTTGGCGTGCCACCAATCGCCGTTAGTATCGAGCGTAATTTCTTGGTGCTCGTCTGTACTGTTCCAATACTCCACACGATCCGAAAACATCTCAGCGTAAGCCGTTGGTATAACAACGCGGCGGTTGTTGTCCCTTAAACATATTTCTAGGTTCATTCAGTTTCCTCCAAATGCTTACTTATGACCTCAAACAATTCAGCGGAACGTTTACGGTGGTTGTGGGGATGGTTGGGGTTTCCGCTTTCACGGCCTCGGTCGTAGGCATCTTTTAACATCTTCACTACAACAGATATTTCAACGTTACCCTTCATTCACTACACTCCTCTACATCTATGTGACATTCGTACTCGCGTGTGGGGTCTTCTTCGTCGTCCCAAATGCGCCCTGTTGTGGCTTCTTCTTGCGCGGCTTCGGCGCTATCAGCTTCGATCGTGTAAACGTTTAGTTGAGATATCTACACGCGGTACTTCATTCAGTTTCCTCCTCTATCTTATCGTCAACCCTTCTAAGATATCCCCTCGTTA
>JAAHTG010001711.1_pt1 | contig 14143 bp, 22 predicted proteins | sample 6116081 | NCBI WGS metagenome assembly JAAHTG01 (sample SAMN13939989, study PRJNA603662) | sponge metagenome | isolation source: marine sponge | host: Mycale hentscheli | place: New Zealand | collected 2005 | reverse complement strand
ACCCGATTCGTTTTGAGCCTTCTGGTTCAAATCCCAGTTTGATATGTGCATCAATCGCGGAAAAACACCATTTTCGTTTAATAATGACTGAATCGTTATCGCTTCTCGGTTCACCTAGATAGATATGTTTGTATTCTTCAAAGTCCTTTTCTTTCTTATCATTAATTATTTCAATCATGGTTTCAGAAATAAAAGGATTTTCATCATAATTAATCTTTCTAACCAGGGTGTCTGATGGCGGATTAACGATAAAGTGCTGGTATATAAAATCGGTGTCTATGTTGGGATTAAATACTACCCAGATTTCAGAGTTTTCGGTTCTTATCGTAGGATCTAGTATCTCAAACTGAGATTCCATAAGATCGTGAGCTTCCTCTATAAAAAGTATATCCACGTTTTCGGTGCTTTTTATTTCAGTTATATGACGCCAGATACCATAAAATATAAATTCACTGCCGGTTCGATAACACTGGATTTTATTGTTGAGTATTTTAAATTCTTTATCGAAACCAAATCTGGATATCTGTTTTTTAAGCAGGGTATAAACGCTCTCTTCTATCTTGTTCTGAAACTGACGTGCACATAACACCTTGACTTTATAGGTCTTTGCTATCCAGACCAGCACACCGCAAGCATCCCAGCTCTTGGATGATGCCCTTCCTCCGTATAGGACTCTATTCCTACAGGGAGTAGTCCAGAAATCAACGAGATTAGGGTTTAACTCTGGCTTTCGCTTTTTTTCTTGCTTCTTTGTTGCCATACATATCACTAAACGGTTTTACAGATGTGATAGCAACATTAGAATCTACTTGATCTCTTTGCTTTAGATATTGCTTACCCAACCACACAAGCATGGTTATATTTCCCTCGTCGACTGCCTTCCACTGTTTCCTTCGTAGAGACATTCTGCCTCCCTCTATTTCTTTTTTATAGACCCCTATAAATTCTTTGTTTTTTTCAAGGGTTTTTATTGAGCATCCAAGAAAGTTTGCAATTTCTTCCATGGTGCATTGAATATGGGCCAGTTTTTTTACAAGTTCATAATCAATGATAAAGGGGGGGCGTCCTGCTGGCATGGTTACACCCTCTCTTGTTTTATTGATCCGAATGTTTGACCGGTGGCCTCATGGATGGCCTGCTGGCCTGTGTATTCCTGCCATCGCTTGATAATGACATCGCAGTAATGCTCATCCAGTTCCATCATAAAACAATGTCTATGGGTCTTCTCGCAGGCTATAAGAGTAGAACCACTGCCGCCGAACATGTCTGCCATCGTGTGACCTTTAAGGCTTGAATTTAAAATACAGTTTTCAATCAGCTCCACTGGTTTCATGGTTGGATGCAAATCGCTTTTTTGGGGTTTTGGTATATCCCAGACTGTGTTTTTAAACTGACCTTTACCGTAAAACTTATGGGTGTTTAACCATCCATAAATGATGGGTTCGTGTTTGTAATTGTAATCACATCGCCCTAATACATGATTATTTTTATTCCATATAATAACGTGTTTAACAGGAAAACCATTATTCATCATCATCATCATCATCATCATAAACAAATCAGATCCCTGTGGGGATGATATGTAAAACGATGAATACTCAGAAAAATAATCTTTCCATAGTGAGAATGTATTTTTCCATAAAACTGAAATATCTTCCAATGATAACTCATCATTTTTAATGTTTTTTTGAATACGGTTGCCCTTATCGGCTTTATTTAAAAAAGTATTTTTATCTGAATAATTAACCCCGTAGGGCGGATCTGAAAATATAAGATCAATCGTATTTTTATTCAGTAACTTCTCTACGGACTCTCTGTTAGTGCTGTCAGAACACATCAATCTGTGATTCCCCAGTACCCACACATCACCCTGAATATTGACGGATTTGTCTTCAGCGTCTGGAACCTCATCAGGATCGGTGAGTCCTTCCCCCTCGCTGCAATCGTCGTTGAATAATTCTTCCAGTTCCTCTAAATCAAAACCAATAATATCCGTATCAAAATCATTCTCTTTTAAAAACTCAAATTCCAGTTTTAACAAATCCTCATCCCATCCTGAGTTCATTGCTATTTTATTGTCGGCTATGGCATAAGCTTTTCTTTGTATCTCTGACAGGTTAGACAGAACAATACAGGGGACTTCTTCAAGTTTCAGTTTTATAGCCGCTAAAAGTCGTCCGTGTCCGGCTATTACTCCATTTTTCTGGTCAATCAATATCGGGTTAGTAAATCCAAATTCTTTAATGCTCGAAGCTATATTGACGACCTGTTCATGATCGTGGGTTCTTGTGTTGTTTATATAAGGTATGAGTTCAGTGGTTTTAATATTTTCTATTTTCATATTTATAAAAGAGCGTCGGCCAGTCTTGAATAAACCAGCTTATCGCTTCCTGTGAATTCAAGTTTATAGGCGTCCTGGTATTCTTTGATGTAATTAACGGAAAGGGATTTCAGTTTCTCTATGTAAAGGATTCCTTGATCAAAATCTTTCTGTTCAATGATCTCATTGTCATCACTGATTAGGGACAGGAACCGGTATGGATGACCGACAAAACCGCTGATCATGGTCAGGGCTGCAATCACTGGCGTTGTGACACACGCCACTTTAAACCAGTGGTTAAATGCCGTGTGATCGTGCAGCAGCTCGCCGTCTGATCCCCACTGATAGGACGCCTTTGTAATGACCCGGCGCATCAAGGCGCGTTGCGCGAAATAGCCGATCAGGTTAGCGATACGCTGCAGGATACCTGTTACCGCGCCGATGATGCTCCCCACGCCTGCCGCTGCATCACCACCAGCCTGCAGCCCCATTTTCACGGATTCAATCGCAATGTCTTTTAAGCCACCAGCCAGGGACGTGGCATTATGCCGGGCGATGGCTTGAGATATAATGCTTGGGCCACCCTGTAACAGCTCCACGCCCCACCCTGAAAACACTTGGCCCAGCCATTTAATCGCCGACAGTACCGAGCGTTTCACCCCTTCATAGATATCTAACGCACCAGAGACATAACCCCAGCCGGGTATGATATCGGACAGACTGCCCACCAGCATTGAAACAGCCCATGCTGTGAATTCTCCAATCCATTCAAGAGCCTCTACGCCCTCTCCGTAGAGGTCGTAGAGTTTCTTTGCCAGTGCATCAAAGAACGAGGTAAACAGCTGGCGTATGGGCGCTATCTTCGCCTCCATGCCGTCTATCACTTTTCGCCCAACATCGCATGACGACACAATGGTTTTTGTTGCGGTTTGCAGGTCGGAAAGAATAGCCGTGTTACTGCCAAAATTGCTGATGATGCCGAGGTCAAAACTCGGCTTTTTGATCATTTCCAGATTGCTGAGAAAATAGACTGTCCCTCGTCGGGCGTCGGCCAGTTCTTTCTGTTGTATTTCGTTCATACGGCAGACCAGTTATTCACTGTAAATTGCAGGCTGTAACCCGCGTTCAGTCCAGCTACGGTGAAAATGAAAGCTCTTGCCGTGGACAGCTCCGGACGCCAGCTCCATGGGTCGGTTGAAAGGGTTATGATTTCATCAAAATTCTCTGGTAAATCAGTTCCGGATTTCACCACTTGGCCGGTGACTGTGCCGGTAACGCCTGACGCATCGGCTAGGGAGACATTACTATTATCAAAGACACGGATAGTAATTTCAGACCAGCGTTGCGCTGTTGATTTTCCCATATCTAACCGTATGGGGCTGTCTGATTCTGAAACAATGGGGGATCGTATTGGGATACTCATAATACAACAACAGTTTAATATTTAACGACAAGTTTTGGTCAATATCGAAAAAATACCAATTATGTGATCGTTCCGCTCTGTACCGTTATATTCCATGAGTTATTACCACTACGGACTAATGTAACGGACGCGCCGGGTGATAGTGTTATTGGGTTTGAAAATGCGTGTGTTATGGTTCCTCGGGTAATTGTGTTACTGCCAGAAGGTCTTATCAGTACATTCCTCGGCCCGTTGGCAATAAAACCAAAGCCTGAGCTCAGGGGAACGTCGGAAAGGTCAGTATTGGTTATGGGTTCAAGGTCAACCGTAAAATTTCTATCATTTCGGGTCGATATTCTTACATTACGATTTAAAAGTGCGGTTCTGGCTCCTGAAGTATTCAGATTAATTCCCGAGCTGTTTGTCGAAAAGCCTTGATAACTCATGTCGTGCTGTAGGGGGTTTCCAGTCCATTCCTGAAAATTTGAAACGGTGATCGAATCTCTGGCTGGCCCTTCTAGAAAAATATCGCCGTTGTATCCGACCTCACATCCCTGCTGTGGAAATAGCGCAATTCTAGTGACACTACCTCTGAAATCACCCTGTAAAAACATCGTTCCGGCTGTTGAGTCATTGCCAAAAAATGAATGCCAGCCCGACGTAATGCCAGATTCCAGAGGTAAATCCCTGGTGACATTGCCTGTACCTGTGTACGTGTACCAGCGGCGATTATTGGCAGGTATACGGCCCGATGGTAGGGCGGCATGACTCCAGTTGGTTAATTCATCGCCTAATGTGTCGCTGAATTCTACGGCAGTTCCACCAGCATTTATTCTTAAAAATCGATTTGCGGTAAACGCCGACGGTGTGTCGGTGAGTGCCAGAAAAGTACTGCTACCTGACGTGGGACTATTGATGAATTCTAAGGCGGTTCTGCCACTGTTCACGGCCACCAGTTGTCCGGGTGTGCCCAGACTGGATGGCGTGTCGGTTAGGTCGGTAAATTCGTCGAGTATGTCCGTAATATCCGCCATTTCTACAAACGATCCGCTTTGTGCAAGAACCGCCAGGAAAGGGGAGCTTCCACCGCCCGCCAAATCACCTGAAGTGCTAACAAAAGTAATGCTGTATTGTCGGCCAGCGTCAAAGATCAACGGACTGTCATCTATTCTTATTATATGTTCACCGCTCTGTGTGAATTCTAGCCCTCCTGTTCCGTCTAACCATGCCTGTCTGTTGGGTATGTATTTAATATCTGTCGCGTTGCCAGGTGATACATTCCTGATCTGAATACGTAGATTATTAATGCCCAAAAAAGTGTTAATAATAAGAGCATTAATGCGCCCCGATTCCGATGCTGTATAAGTGCCCGTTATATTCCGATTCTGTATAGACGTTCCGGATTGACCGTTTAAGACAATACGCCTCTCTGATTCGGTCAGGGCCAGCCTTCGCGGTTTACTGCTGGCGGCAGTCGTCGGCACATAAAAATCAATAACGTTGTACCGACGATTATCAATGGCGTTGACCAGGCTGAGAAAACCGCCGCTTTCTGACAGGCTGACAATATCGCCTATTCCAATTGTCCCAGATTCGGTTTCCAGCCTTCCTGGTACAAACATATCTCCGCCAATGATCCGAACCTCTGTATCGGCCAGACCGGTGGCTGTGGCTCGAGGTATCCGGGTACTGGTTAGACCGATCACATCATTGATGGCATCGCGTTGTGAGTCTGTCAGTATGTTTGCGTCGGGTTCGGAATTGACCAGGGTGACAATCTGAGCTCCAGTAATATTGAGGCTGTCCGACCACTGGGTATTGTCGTACGTGGCCGGATCGGTCATTCCAGCCCATACCTGAAACATGGCTCCGCTGCCGGTGTTGATGACTATCGGCGTCCCTGTTATTAATTCAGCCAGTCGATCCGGATTAAAATATGAATTACGAACGTCCGCCGATTCGAAAATGTGATCCTGTGTAATACCATCCCCTGAAGTTCCTGCAAAAAAATTAAACCCATACCCGGCGCGTCTGCTCATGGCTTCACCCTCAAAACGTAGGATAAAAATAGACCCGATAGAACCAATAATACTGGTATTGGAGTACTGGTATTATTGGTATTATAGTTTCAGTATCCAATCATCAGGCGGGGCCGTAGGTGTTCGTCTATGGTGTGGTGTTGGGTTAATCAGGGTGTGAGGGGGGAACCATGCCGGTATTTACGACGGATCAGGATTTTATTAATTATGAGGAAAACGAGACATTGCCTCTAGCGGCCTATAGCAGCCTTCTGCTGTCCATTAATCGAAACCATGACCTACGCACCTACTCAAAGAGAAATGAGCTTACGTGCCGCCTATGCCTGCAAGATTTGTCTTTCCTGACCTATACCCGACAGATTGAATGTTCAGCGAAGCAAGAAAGGAAGAAAGGGCGGAAAAAAAAGGCGGGTCTGTCGCGGTCTTTGTCGGCCAGCGACAGGACAAACCCGGAACCGTGCGGGTTTACCCTGCAGCCGGGTTAATCAGTGCCGGTGTGATTCGTACGCCTGGTAGAGTTGTTCAGCGAATGCCAGGGCGGTGGACTGGTTGGAAAATGTGCCTTTGCAGGTGGGCCGATCCCACGCGCCGCCATCCAGGCACCAGACTTGATACCGGATGCCCTCCGGAAACTCACGAATAAAATCGTTCTGTTTTTCATCCTCTTGTTTTTGATACTCGGTTTCCTGCTCGATCTCGATACCGTCCCATTCTTTCAGCCGGGCCACGTACTCTGTGTACGGCTCACGCTCTGGCGAATAGGTTTCAATGTACGGGACAAACCACCAGCAATCATGATCGTCGGTTCTGTCCTCGTTGGCCGTTTCGTGAAAACCTTCTGGTAGATCCGGATCTATTTGTATTGTTATCGGCATTTTAAGAGCCTGTGAGGCTGATTTGATGGTTGACTGCAGTGACTACATAGCTCCAGCAGTCAGCGACGCTCTGAGAGCCTGAGAAGCGTTCTTGGTACTCTGTGATTTTCATCCGGGCGTATCGTTGTTGATTGGCTGGCAGGTTGTCGGTTAACAGTTCGGTCATAACCTGGTCAGCAAAATTAGAAATTACGCGCGCGTTGTTTACTGACTGACTTTCTTTATTTTTAATCTCTTTATTTGATAGTTGCCCTTTTACGGTATCCCGTTTTACCGCATCCCGTTTTTTGGGACACGGTTCAACGTCAGTGTTCATGCAGGTTTCAGCGTACCATTGGGCATCTTCTATGCTTCTAAAGACAAGGTAATCGCCGGTGCTAAACTTGCCGGATTCTGAGCGGTTTTGGACTTGGATAATGTATCCTGATTCTTTTAATTCATTGATTATTTTGTAGGCTGTATTTCTGCCTATACCGTTTTCCTTGGCAAGGTGTCCAGGTCGAACAACCCAGTCATCAGGCAACGATATTATATAACCTAGAAGGCCGCGAGCTTGTAAGGAAAGAGAAGTGTCTTGGTGGGTGTTGTTAGGGATCTGCGTGAATTGCTCACGAACTGGGCCTTTATGAATAGCCATTATTACCTCTGATCTGCAACAGGGTTATCTGCTTGTAAGAAATAAGAGCGGCAAGACGATGCAGATTTCATCCTTTCCCGACTGGTATCGGTAGCCGCTCAGAGCCTGAGTACCACCTCAGACGCTGGGGGTATAATAACATCGATTCTTATGTTGGGTATACGATCAACTTCGATATCAGTCTTTCAGCACCAGTACCGAATGCACTCATCTACCCAAAATCACCCAAATTACCATGTATTCCACAATAATATTTTTTATCGGGGTCAAAATCGCCTGGTCCGTTCGGGAATTGATTCTGTTTAAAAAAACCGCCGTTACAAGGCTTCCCTGACCTGGTTTTCCCAGAACAAATACGTGGATTTTCTTTAAATTCTTTATATTTTTTGTAATGCTCTAGTGATACACCATACAGTAGTGCTTTGTATTGATCCTTGTCTTTTATGTACAAGGCTATATCTTGAACATGAATATTTCTATTGTCCATTCCTCGACGTATATTATATGACTCCATACCATCGAGTAAAAAACTTTCCAATCCACATCCCCCGTCCCCGATATAAAGGTTTTTCTTATTTAAATATGAAATAAGTGGATTTAATTCATTATAAATATGGTCAATCAAAGACTTTAGTCCACCTTGTAGAATGATATTTTCAACGTCATTTTCTGTCATACGTAACCCTATTAAAATTACTACTATCGAAGGTTAATAATTGTTTGCTATATTAGACAAATATTTTTGTAGGGTAAATATAATGGCTGTGTTTAAAACAAAGTTTGAAGTTCTACGTGGAAAAAATAATACAGCTATTCCGAGTAAAATATTTAGTATGAATTTATCCATGGGTGCTATTGGTTTATTTTCTTATATAGTCTCATTTCCGGAAGAAACTGATTTTTCAATAGAATCTTTAGTAAATTCCGTAGAAAGCCTAAGTGAGGTAAAAGAATACATTAAAGAACTTGAGAGTTCAGGTTGTTTACTATGCGAATATTAATTTAAATATTCGCATAGTATCCCAATTTTTGGTATACGGTCAGATTCGATACTCGTCGATATCCTGCCGGATCTTGTCAGAGGCCCGAGCGAATTCCTCAACATCTTTCATCAGTTCAAATTTTTCCTGTTTCAGTTTATCCGCTTGCTGGCCCCAGTACCTAACGCACTCGCTCGCAAGATCCAGCTTATCAGCGGCCCTATCCAGCAGCTCACAGAGTCGCTTGAAGTCTTGTTCCTGGTTGGTTTTTTTCGTTGTCCGGGTCATGGCTGCAGAAAATCGATCTTTGAGGGTTTCTATATTCATAATTGTTGACGGGTGGCTATTTGGTGTGAAAATGTTAAAAAATCTATGGCTGATGTCGCTTGTATTATCAATGCCTTGCATGTCAGCTCCGGTCGAGAAATCACATACTGTCAATCTGCATACGGTTTCCAGAATAGTCATAGAATCCATGATCTACAGACTGTCCACCAGCTTGGAAATAGACACAGAAACCAGTCGAATGGGTATGAGCTTCCACAGTATTGTCGATGATGGTAAAAAGCGGAGAACGTATGCCCTCGACCATTGTCACAACCCCGGTGATAAATCGAAGAAAATAAAGGCGGTTCTTGTTTTTAAAGGCATTGTAAAAAATCCTGATAGCCGATGCTCTTTGATGAATTATTGGAGCCTGAAAAAAACAATCCAGGCATTAAAAAAAGACCCTGTTTATTTTCGCATTACCCAACACAGCGATGAATTAAAAATGATTGAGGGGGGGCAGTTTTCGTTTCAATGGGATTTCAAACTAGGCAACCCGATAAAAAAAAGCGAAATGGAAACGGGCCTTGTAATTAATCACCATACCACGACAAAAACATTAGCCTATAAGGTGGATAGATGGCTGACTAAATCATGCAAAAAAGAGCATATAGACTCTCAATCTTTCATGTCGCCAATCCATGCAGAAAAATACCCTGATATGCTGCTGGGTATGGGCTGCAGCGTAGGTATCATGGAGGTTTTATTCATTAATAAAAACAGACAATCAGCCCTGGTATTTTTTGATTTCTCAGTGGATAGTGTCCTGATTTTAGAATCTGTTGAAAAACAGGAGCATTCATATTCTGAGTTGAAAAACATTTATACGCCGTATTCCTTAATACCTATTATGATGAGCGTTTATTAATAGAAAAACCCCTTTCGGGGCTTTTTCTTAAAGATAAAATTCGAACAATCTAGGATCAGTATTCCTATCAAAATCGATCGGTATCCTTCTGACACAGGTCAAGCCTCTATCAATGGCGATACTCTTGATCTTCTGCTGTTCGTCATCTGTGAACTCTATGCCGTGCTTGATCGTGTAAACCTGAATGGCTTTACCACCGCAAACATTCAACATCCTGCATCTGGCTTTAACACCGGATGCCTTGATCTCAGAACGAATAACCGAAGTCATATCTTTATGATTCATACCTGTATACCCTTCCGTATCTGTTTAGGGCCGCTCCCCAAACCGTGAAACTAGTATACCTTTTTAGATTACCTTATGTAAACCCTTTTTGATTACTTTTTTTGATCTCTGGACAGCTCACGCTTAGGGCTTAACAGCGTGTCACCAATGACTAACCAGCCACCCGCCAGCCATTTATTGACCTGCTGTTTGCTCACGCCCTGGGCGTGTCCGAACTCCGTTCTATTGCCGTTAAAATGCGTTTCTATGTATTCAATCAATTTCATTTTTATCCCCTGGTTAAATAGAAAAACCCCTTTCGGGGCTTTTTGTTTAGGCTACTTTTTGAAGCTCTTTGTAGGTCTTCTGGTACAGGTCTGCGATTTCTTTCTGTATCTTTTCCCAGTTATTAAAAGCTGCCTGTTGAATCTGCTCCTGGGTTGCTTCTGGAAACTGCTGTTTTGTTTTTTTTGCGTAGTGGCTGGCGATTGTGTTGGTGCATTCTTGCATCAGTTCCGGAATGATTTTCATTTGTCTAGCTCCGTGGTCTGTGTCTTGACTTGATGGAGCTAGTATACTGAAATGGCTTACCTATGTAAACCCTTTTTGATTACATTTTTCTGATGTGTGTGAAATCTGACGGAATGGACAGGGGAATTTTGTCCATTCCTTGCAAGCTGGAGCGATATTAAAATGGCTTGTCTTTGTTCATACTGTATTCCAGCCTTTCAGCTAACCAGGTCTTTATAATGGCCTGACGGGGAACACCGACCCGCCTTGATTCTCTGTCCAGTGCCTCCACCATCCAAGTAGGAAAATCCACGTTAACCCGCTTTACCTCTAGGCCCGGTCGTGTGCCGCTGTTCCAGTCAATTACCTTGTCTATTTCATCGCTTCCGGCATCAAAGGCTTCTAAAAATTCTTTATCGTTCATACGCCTCTATCTCCCTTTTTCTGGATCGGCGAACAGATATAATTCTGATAGCCTTGCTTCTTAGCGTGTAAACCGCTGTCCAGTGCTTTCCGTTGTATCTGGCAATAATCAGAAACCTCTGTTCCTTATCTTGACCAGCTTCTAAAACCAAACCGTTTTTATCCATCCATAGATATTGAGCTTCCTCAAAATCGATGCCGTGCTTAAAACGGTTTGATTGGCTTTTCTTTGGGTCATAATCAAACATATAATTATTATATAATAATTATACTTTCTGTCAATTGTGGTTCAGGGTTTTCAGGGGATACCAGAGCATATCTCTGTATAGATACGATCTTTCATCCTGTAGCCTTCCAGGGGCCATATCTTTTCTCTGGCCCTGTCTCTGGCGATCTTCCGGACTAACGCCTGGTCATAGTTTTGCGGGCTGATGCAGGCGCTATCACCAATGACGGCATAGCCGTTTTTCAGGGTGAGGCAGCAGACAGTCACATTGCCGTTAAAGACGCAGTACTCATCACTGACAATGGTTTTGTCTATATCCTCTGGCGTCAGCCTGGGGCTGGACAGTTCCAGATCCTGAACCACCTTTTCTATCTCTTGTTCAGTCATTGCGAGTCTCTTTTTCTACAATGGATCTGATTTTTGTTTCTTCGTCGGTTAATTCTGCTTCAAGCATGAATTGAAAAAATTGTAAACAAGTAACGATTCGGTCGACGGTCTGATCGCTGGGTTTTTCGTTTTCGACGTCGGCTTCGATCATTTCTTTTACGACTCTAATAATAAAGTCCAGTGAATCACGCTTGATCATATTAATGACAAAAGTCGAAACATATGTCTCGGAATCGTCATCTGGATTTCTATCTTTTAGATCATTTAAAGACTTTAAAATTTCTTCGGTGTCCACTGTTTTTTTACCCTTCTGGTGATTTTCTCAGATAACAGGATAGTGTAAAATATTACTTCCAATAAGGTTATGATCTTGGAACTAATATACAAAATGGACAATTTTTACCCAGACACGTATAACCGTAGTCCCGCTTCGGTTATTACCATGTCCGACAGCACCATTGAAAATCTACGCAGCCACATCAGCAAAAACACCAGCAAGTCGTATAAATCAGATCTGCGCCATTTTTCAGCGTGGCTGTCCGATGAAAATAGGCCGGTGGATCTCCCCCACCGTCCGGAAACCATCGCTGATTACATTTCATACTTAGACGACTGTGATTATGCCGTCAGAACGATAGAGCGGAGAATACAAGCGATAAGCTGGCTGCATGCCATTAATGACTATCACCCCTCGCCGACAAAAACCGACCTGGTAAGAAAAGTTTTTACCGGTTCGAAAAAACGACGGGCGGAAAATGGCCGACAGACCAGTGTTAGAAGTAAAGAGCCTGCAACCGTCGATATTATTATTGATCTAATGAGTTATTGTGGATCGGACATAAACGGCATTAGGGACAAGGCGCTATTGCTGATCGGCTGGGCGGGCGCTCTCCGGCGCTCTGAACTGGTCTCGCTGCTGGCGTCTGACATTACCATTACGGCGAAAGGGGCCGACATTTTTATCCGGCGATCCAAGACAGACCAGACGGGTAAGGGCCAGACCGTCAGCATCACAAAGAGCCAGACAGACAATTGTCCCATACGCGCCCTTATGGCTTGGTTGCAGGTGTCGGGCATTCGGTCGGGCTATCTGTTTCGGCGTATGTATAAAGGCGGCAAGGTGTCGGAGTTCGGGTTATCGGATAGAACCGTCGCTAACCTGGTTAAGCACTATTGCCAGCTGGCCGGGTACAATGAGACGGCATTCTCCGGCCATTCCCTGAGATCCGGGCTGTTGACCTCCGCCGCTGAAAACGGATCGGATTTAATACCGCTGGCGCAACACGCCCGACACAGTGATATGAATCAGACGATGCACTATATACGCAAAGCTAATCGGTACAAAAACAACCCTACATCGGGTCTTCTGTAATTAGACTAACCAGTACGGGAAGCGTGATTATATAACGGGTTTTCCGTACTGGTACGTCTACTAAGGGTTATGTTTCTGGCTCTACGTTCGGCCTAAAGTCCGTCACGAATTTACGAGCCCCTTTTTTAACTTCTTTCAAATATATGTTTTCAAGATCGAGCCCAAGAGCTGTATCTTTTCTTCGAGCCGTGTGACGAATCCCTGTGCTTTTCTCAAGCCTCATTTTTTCTTCTGCAAAAGATTCCCAGTAATGCTGATCAAGATTTTCACCTGTGATCCTTTCGTGTTGCTCTCTCAAGCTCGACATGATTGAGCCTTTTCGATCTTGAATATTTTTTGTCGGATACCTCCTTCGCTTTTTAGTATCAGTTTTTACTGTGTACTGCACTGTTATAAAAACATGATGCCGAGTAGTTATATCCAGATCGCCTTGCAATTCTTCAACATCTCGATATGTTAATTTCGCAACATCTTCTAAAGAAAAAAATTTATCCCTTGATTTGTAGATGTTTTCTACAACATTCCAGAATTCAGAAATGGGTAATTTTTTAGCAACGTCAAACCGTTGCTTATGGTTCTTCCTCCGCTTCTCACTCATTATTTAATTCTCTTCTGGGTGAATACATAACATCATTAACAACAATAAAATCTTTTTTTAGCCATTGCGTGACTTGGGCTGCCTGGACGCCTTGAGCTTGAGCGAATGATTTTTGTGAGCCGTTAAAATATTTTTCTATATATTCTTTAAGCGACATCTGTACGCTCCAGATTTAATTCACCTACTCGGCCAGTCATTGGGATGATATAAACAACTCCTTGTTCGTCTTCAGCTTCGCAGGCTTCATACCCCATCTTCTTAGCGCACTCGCCTTGCTTGGCTTGTACCCACCAGTCATCTTCTCCGTCTCCGTTGTGATCCCATGCAGTATCTCTGCCGTCAAGGACGCGCTCTGCATCTTCTTCTTCAATTTCAAGAACACGGGCAATGTCCTCAATAATTTCTTTATCATGCAGCTCTCTTACACTAATAACCTTTTCTTCATCTTGCTCCATGCTGTACACATAAACAGTTTTTGATTGAGTCATTGTGTATTCGGTTGCAGAAAAGAACAGGCAGTCAGAAAATAAACCCTTACTGTGTATGTTTTTTATTTCTTCTGGGCTTGTGTGAATTAGTTTCATTGTCTATCTCCTGATCTCTTAAATATAGTGTAATGCTATATATTCACAAAGTAAAGCGTTTTACTATATTTAATCCAGTAAATAGACGAAACATAACAATAAATTCCAGTGGACTCTCACTGCGTTCGAGCCACTGAATTAAAGGGTTATCTGCCTTAATCGGGCTTTCGTGGTATCACTTCTTGGATGTGATTATCCCTTTTTATAAATGCGTTGTCGGGTTCTTCTCTATGCCACGGGGCTTTTTTGGTTTTCTCATGTTGCCAGTCCTGTATTTATCTGCCTAAAGCGGCATCGATCATCGCTATAAGTTTTTTATTGTCGAATGGGT
>JAAHTG010000992.1_pt1 | contig 14154 bp, 17 predicted proteins | sample 6116081 | NCBI WGS metagenome assembly JAAHTG01 (sample SAMN13939989, study PRJNA603662) | sponge metagenome | isolation source: marine sponge | host: Mycale hentscheli | place: New Zealand | collected 2005 | reverse complement strand
ATAGCTAATGAGATGTTTGGGAGGGGTGATGCCTACGGTATTCTAAAGCAGAAAAGCTTAGTAGACTTTATGACTACTTCGTTTATCCGTGGTATCACACTAAAACACGCTGTAATTCTTATTGACGAATGTCAGAATATGTCCTTTCATGAATTAGACTCAATTATCACCAGAATGGGGGAAGGCTGTAGGGTTATCTTCTGCGGCGACTTCAGGCAGGCTGATCTTAAACAAAACGGCATGCAAGACTTTATGCAAATACTTAAACGTATGGGTGAATTCGACTTTATCGAATTTGAAGTAGAGGATATTGTACGCTCCGAGTTCGTTAAGAACTATATTATCGCTAAGAATGAATTAAACCTATGAAAGCAGTGATTAGTAACAGGATTTATCTAGAATGCACGAGAGAGTATAGGGAAGTTATAAATAAAGAGCTGACATATACTATTCCAGGCTTCAACGCACATGAGCCTCCTCAGGTAATTAAAAATATGTCGCGTATTAGAGAAAATCTTGTTACTATCCCTGTAGGAAGATTGGATTTAATCCCAGATGACTACGAAATAGTCGATAAGCGTATTGAGGTGCCAGTTGACTTTCCTGAGTTTAAGTTCCCTTTACGGGAAAGTCAGCAGGCGGTTTATGATGAGATTGATAGCAGTGCTATTATTAACGCATGGGTCAGTTGGGGAAAGACTTTTACAGGATTAGCTATTGCAGGTAAACTTGGTCAAAAAACTCTTGTAATTACCCATACTGTCCCACTGCGTAATCAGTGGGCAAAGGAAGTAGAGAAAGTCTACGGAATTAAGGCTGGCATCATAGGTAGTGGTAGATTTGAACTTGACGCTCTTATCGTTATTGGCAATACTCAGAGTTTATACCGTAACATTGACAAGATAAAACGAGAGTTTGGGACTATCATACTAGATGAAATGCATCACGTATCTAGTCCGACCTTCTCTAAGATTTTAGATACAAATTACTGCAAATATAAGATAGGATTGTCAGGTACTATTGAAAGAAAGGATGGTAAACACGTTGTGTTTAGAGATTACTTTGGCCCAAAGTTGTTTCAGCCGCCTAAAGAAAACTATATGATACCTACTATCGAGATTCTTAGTTCTGATATACGATTTATGGACGGTGCTAGCATACCATGGGCGAATAGGATCAACCACTTGTCCAATAACAGCGAATATCGCCATACTGTTGCCATGTTAGCAGCGGCCTACGCCGCAAAAGGGCATAAGGTGTTAGTGGTGTCTGATCGAGTCGCGTTTTTAAAGAGCTGCGCCGAACTAACTGGTGATAAAGCGGTTTGTGTTACGGGTGAGGTAGCACATGAAGACAGAGAAACGCTAGTAGATGAGATACTGCATGGGGACAAGAATGTTTTATATGGAACGCAAGCAATTTTTAGTGAAGGAATATCTGTAAACAGCCTTAGCTGTCTTATATTGGGTACTCCTATTAATAATGAACCACTACTTACTCAGCTTATTGGTCGCGTTATACGTAAGCAAGAAGGCAAGCGAGATCCAGTAGTGATTGACATACATTTAAAAGGTAAAACAGCTCAAAGACAGGCGTCAAATAGAATGGGCTATTATATGAAGCAGGGGTATAAAATTAAACAAATATGAATAGACCACAATTCACTTTCGAGGACTTAATATACCCTCTAACAGACGCAGCTTTTCAAAGTACTGTAAAAGGCAAGAAGCCTATGGTATTTAGAGCTAACTCGTTTAAAGCAAATTTCTTTGGGGACATTACTAGCTGGGATGATATTTCGAAATACGTAGCTAATGACAGAGCCGTAGCGGGGTTACAGGTAATTAAACCTGACGGTAGTAAATTATGTATGGAAAAAGATAATTTACACCGAGTAGACAAGCCTGCGTGGACTGGAGAAAACTGGTACGAAAAGAAATACGTATCTGATATATGGAAAAGAGGTGGCAGTATGATACTTACGAAAGCTTCTATGTTTAGCCCCAACATTTCCGCTATTGCTCATTGCCTAGAAGAACGCTATAAGAACAGTGCAGCAGATGCACACTTCTACTGCTCTCCAAAAAAGAATGCAGTATCATTTGAATGCCATGCAGATGCAGATGATAACTTTTTAGTGCACGCAATTGGTTCGGTACATTGGAAAGTATATAACGTACATGCACGCAGCGAGAAGATGGAAAACGGTAAAAAACGCTTTACTAGTAGAATGACAATGACAGCCGAGGAAGAGGCCAAGTATGTGCCTATAATTGATATCGTATTAACAGTAGGTGACTTATTGTATATTCCTGCAGGTATGTTCCATAAAGCTGTACCAGATTCTGCACGATTCTCCAGCTCAGTCCCTCTATCTGAGTTTAGTAATAATAAGCCGATAGATAGAGATTACTATGACTTTACGAAAAATAATTCTTGACAAATACTGGATAGTTTGATATAATATGCTCTTATATAATTGGAAGAAGATATTCGAGACAACAGAAGGAAATGCTTCTGATTGTGTTCTTATTTTTAAAATGCTGACAATGGGTTTAATCCCTAAAAACAGATACGATAGAATATACAAATTCTACATGAAGGACTACAAAGGTGACTCATTCATCCTACATCCCGAAGTTCTTGTTTACAACTTATATAAATATACCAATATCGAGGTAGGTCAATATCTTGCTCTAGCGTCAATACGATCTTTAGCAGACTATCTAGCAACTGGTAACACAACCCTAGACCTGTTTCATAATAATATAGACAGGTCATTATTTGAAAACAATAGACTACTAAGTATAGAAGATAACATTATGACTTTTCTATATGAAGAAGTCCCAACGGAGAAACACTAATGGCATTATCATTTGCAAAATCAAAAGGCGCAGCACAAAAATCCTCTATCAGCTCTTTCGCTTACCGCGATGGCGACAACTCAGTACGACTAGTTGGCGATGTACTCGCTCGTTATGTATACTGGATTGAAGGTAAAAACGGTAAGAATATCCCTTTCGAGTGCCTGTCATTCGACCGCAACGAAGAGCGATTCAACAACAAAGAAAAAGATTGGGTTCGTGAATACTACCCCGATCTGAAGTGTGGCTGGAGCTACGCAATGCAGTGCATTGACGGTGGCGAAGTCAAAGTAATCAACCTAAAGAAGAAACTGTTTGAGCAGATCATGACAGCAGCTGAAGACCTCGGTGATCCTACCGACAATGAAACTGGCTGGGATGTTAAGTTCAAGCGTACCAAGACTGGCCCACTCGCCTATAATGTCGAGTATCAGTTGCAGGTATTGAAGTGTAAGCCTCGCCCTCTTGATGAGACTGAGCTTGCTCTTGTAGAAGGTTTGAAGTCTATGGATGACGTTATGGCTCGTCCTACCCCAGACGCACAAAAAACTTTGCTTGACGAGATTCGTGAAGCTGGTGCAGAAGAGATTGATGAGTCACTGGAAGACGAGTTCAAGATCGGATGATTTTATTTACGGCAGACTGGCATATCAAGCTAGGTCAGAAGAACGTACCACGAGAGTGGGCACTAAATCGCTACAAGCTGTTCTTTGAACAGCTTTATGCTCTTGAAGAACAGTGCAGTATGCACATCATTGGAGGAGATTTATTTGACCGTCTGCCTAATATGGAAGAACTGGAACTTTACTTTTCGTTTATTCGGAAAGTAAAGATTCCAACTATAATCTATGATGGTAATCACGAAGCTACTAAAAAGAATAAGACTTTCTTTACACAATTAAAGCAGGTCTCACGGGATATTAACCCTCTTATAAATGTAGTAGATATATCATATATTGATGATGATTTAGGTTATGGAATTCTACCATACGCAGATTTACATAGAAAAGATAGTATAGATCATTTTGATAAAACAAAGCCTCTGTTTACCCATGTGCGTGGAGAAATCCCACCGCATGTAAAGCCAGAGATTGATTTAGATTTACTAGAAGACTTTCCTGTAGTATTTGCAGGCGATTTACACGCTCATAGTAACACACAACGTAATATTGTATATCCAGGATCGCCTATGACTACTTCTTTTCATAGAAACGTAGTTGAGACTGGTTATTTGTTGATTAATGAAATTGATTGGACTTGGTTCTGGGAACGCTTTGAGCTACCTCAGTTGATTCGTAAGACTGTTACCGATCCAGAAGATATGGTAAATACTAACTATCATCACACAATCTATGAGATTGAAGGCGATATTCAAGAGTTAGCAGGCATTAAGAACACAGAGTTACTAGATAAAAAAGTAGTGAAGAGATCGTCAGAAACAGCACTTGTTATAGATAAAGATATGACCGTAGAGGAAGAGTTAGTTGAGTATCTAACTTATATCCTAGAAATAAATGAAGAACGAATACCTGATATTATAGGACTTTTTAATGATTACGCTTCAAAAGTTGAAATGGAGTAACTGCTTCAGCTACGGTGCCGATAACGAGTTAGACCTCTCAGACAATACAGTAACACAGATAATTGGTACAAACGGTATGGGTAAGTCTTCCATACCGTTAATTATCGAAGAGGCTTTATACAATAAAAACTCAAAGGGCATTAAGAAAGCAGACATACCGAATAGGTATGTAGATAATGGGTATAGTATTAACTTATCCTTTAAGAAAGATTCGGATAGTTATGAAGTTATAATTAATCGAAAAACAAATATCAAGATACAATTATTACATAACGGAGAAGATATTAGTAGTCATACGGCTACAAACACCTATAAGAGTCTCCAGGAAATTATTGGTATTGATTTTAAGACATTTACTCAGCTTGTTTACCAGAATACAAATACTAGCTTACAGTTTCTAACTGCAACAGACACAAACAGAAAAAAGTTTCTGATAGATTTGTTACACCTAGAAAACTATGTACAGTTATTTGATATATTCAAAGACGCAGCTAAGAGTAGTGTAGCTAATTTGACCGCATTCGAAGCAAAGATGGCTACAATAGAAAAATGGTTACAAGATAATAAATTGAGTGATACTACCATACTGCCACTCGAAGAAATAGAAATTAACACGGAAGAAGATGAGAAAGAGTTACGTTCTCTACAACTGAAAAATCAAAATATCTCAGAAATAAATAAAAAGATTTTTCAGAATAATCAATATAAGGATATGTTGAGTAAGATAGATTTGACCTCAGTGCAAAGTATTACAGCTACAGAGAAGCTGTCTTACGACAAACTGCAGGGAGAGATGGGAGGTCTTAAACAAATCGCAGCGGGGTCAAAGCAAGCCATCGAGAAGATGATGAAGCTAGGAACACACTGCCATACTTGTGAGCAATCTATCGACCAAGATCGTATGCAAGAGTTAGTCAATGCAGAGCAAACTAAGATAGACGATGCACGACTACGAGCTGCGCAGATCAAAGAGCAAATTGATGTGATTATGGAAAATAATCGTTTGTTCGATAAAAAGACTAAAATGCAGAAAGAATGGGAAGATTTGTACAGAAGTATTGACTCTACTATACCTGCCGAACGTTTGTCAGGTTCTTCTATCGAAGAAAGAATAGGAGAGTTATTATCGCGTATTGATGAAGCAAAAGCAAAGCTAAATGCTACTGCAAAAGAGAACGAACGTAGAACTAAAAGAAATACACGAATTCAAGTGATTCAGGAGCAGACGGACAGCTTCTTGGAAGATTTGAACAAGTGTAAGGAATTATTCAACGATGAGCAGAAGATTGCATCGAACTTGGAAGTGTTGAAGAAGTCTTTTAGTACGAATGGACTGCTGGCATATAAGATAGAAAATCTAGTTAAAGAACTAGAAGAGCTAACAAATATATATCTTGCGGAACTTTCAGATGGTCGTTTCACACTTGAGTTTGTTGTTTCAAACGATAAGCTGAATGTGCAGATTACTGACAATGGTAACATAGTTGATATTCTAGCACTGTCAAGTGGTGAATTAGCACGAGTAAATACAGCTACGCTTATTGCAATTCGTAAGTTGATGAGTAGTATCTCTAAGTCTCAAATCAACATACTATTCCTCGATGAAGTAGTAAACGTATTGGACGATACCGGCAGAGAGAAGTTAGTAGAAGTACTGTTAGGTGAAAAAGGTCTGAATACTTATATAGTTAGCCATGGTTGGACACATCCATTACTTGAAAAAGTAGAAGTGGTCAAAGCTGGCAATGTAAGCAAACTGGAGAAGTAGTGCGTAGACGACAAATTGCACAACAAAGACAACAATTATCTGCGAGGCGTAGAGTTGCGTTTCATCAGACACAGACAGAACAGCTATTAGCTAAGCCGGAGAAATCCGAAGAGGACGAAGAGTCAGAATATGGTAGATTCGAGAGCGAAGGGAGCGAGAGGGGAATATTTAATTAGAGACATGCTTAGAGAAACTACAGGACATAAGTTTGAGAGAGTGCCCGCTTCGGGCGCTCTTGAATACTTAAAAGGTGATTTGTATGTACCACACGCAAAAAACCGGTTTTGTATTGAAGTTAAAAACTATGCAGATTCTCCATTAAATGATTCAATCTTTACAGCCCAGAAAACAAATAACTTAATACGTTGGTGGAAGAAAATAGTATTACAAGCTGAAGGCGGTAACCAGGAGCCTTTATTGTTTTTCAAATATAACCGGTCAAAGGTGTTCGTAGTAACACGAGAACCCCCAGAAATAACAGAGCAATATATATTTATAAACTTTTTAAACTGTTTTGTGCTGTTAGCAGAAGACTGGTTAAATACAGAAAAGGTAGAATTTCTAGATGGCGTTTAATTTTACAGATAAGCTAAGCATAGAAAAACCAAATGCCACACTAATAGTAGATGCCTTAAACTTGGCATTCCGATGGAAGCACCAGGGTCGTACAGACTTCAGATATGACTTCCAACGAACAGTACAAAGTTTAGCACAGTCATATGGCTGCAACAATATTATTATCACGGCAGATTGGGGCTCTTCTACATATAGAAAGAATATATGTGAAGACTATAAGCAAAACAGAAAAGACAAGTTCGCAGAGCAGACAGAGGCGGACAAGATAGCATTTGAGGAGTTCTTTGAAGAGTTTGAAGAATCACTGAATGTGCTAGCAGAAGATTACTTAGTTCTTCGATATAAAGGTGTAGAGGCGGACGATATTGCAGCTCATCTAGTAAAAGATAAAGATACTTATGGTTTAGACCATATTTGGCTTGTATCAAGTGACCGAGACTGGGACTTACTTATACAAGACAAAGTATCACGATTCTCTTACGTTACACGGAAAGAAGTAACCTTAGATAACTGGAGTGAGCATTACGATGTATCTCCTGAGCAGTATATATCTTTAAAATGTCTAACAGGCGATAAAGGTGATAATGTAGCAGGTATTCCAGGCATTGGTCCAAAGAGAGCAGAGCAGCTTATTCATGAGTACGGCGATGCAATGGACATTTACAACATATTACCTATCAGCAGTAAGTATAAATATATACAAGCTCTGAATGAAAATGCAGAAACCCTGCTAGTAAACTATGAATTGATGGATTTAATAAGTTATTGCGATGATGCAATTGGTGCCGATAACGTGGCAGATATAGGGCGGAGAATGAATGAATATAAAGATTGATTACAAAAGAGATAACTACTTGTCAGAGTTTAGTCACAAGACTCTACAGGATAGATATTTAGTCGGAGACGAAAAATCTCCACAAGATGCTTTTGCCCGTGCAGCCATGGCTTTCGCGGATGACGAAGCGCACGCACAAAGGTTATACGATTATGTTAGTAAATTGTGGTTTATGTTTAGTACTCCAATACTTTCTAACGGTGGTACTAATCGTGGCCTTCCCATTAGCTGCTTTCTTAATTATGTGGAAGATTCAAGGTCAGGCATTACAGATCACTATACTGAAAACGCTTTCCTTTCTAGTGTTGGTGGCGGTATTGGTGGATGTTGGAACGACATTCGTTCCGTAGGTAGTAAAACCTCAGCGGGGTCAGAGAGTACTGGAGTAATTCCTTTTCTGAAAGTGGTCGATGCAGAGATGCTTGCATTCTCCCAAGGCGTAACACGACGAGGTAGTTATGCAGCGTATCTGGACGTATCTCACCCAGAAATTGAAGAGTTCTTGGATATACGGAAACCCACTGGCGGAGATATTAATCGCAAGTCTACTAATCTACATCATGGAGTTGTTGTTTCTGACAAATTTATGGAATTAATCGAACAAGCAACACTTGTTGAAGGTTTTGATGATTCTTGGGATTTGGTAGACCCACATAGCGGTAAAGTAACAAAAACTGTATCAGCTAAGACTCTTTGGGTAAAGTTGATTCAGAATCGTGTTGAAACTGGTGAACCTTATATTATGTTTGGCGACACCGTACAAGATGGACTGCCGCAGTGTCAGAAAGATTTAGGGCTACAAGTACATCACTCAAATTTATGTAGTGAAATTACACTTGCAACCGATAAGGATCGTACAGCAGTATGTTGCTTATCTAGTGTGAATTTGGAAGAGTATGACGAATGGAGTAACAACGAAAACTTTATTCCTGATTTAGTACGAATGTTAGATAATGTATTGGCTCACTTTATTCGTAATGCTCCAAATGAGTTAGAACGAGCACGTTATAGTGCAGAACGAGAAAGAAGTATCGGATTAGGAGCAATGGGATTTCATGCGTATCTTCAAAGACACAATATATCATTTGAGAGTGCAATTGCGAAGAGCCGAAACATGGCTATCTTCAAGCATATTAAAAATGAAGCAGTCAGAGCGAGTAAAGAATTGGCAACACAGCGAGGCGAAGCACCGGATGCTACAGGTACTGGAATGCGTAATTGTCATCTTATGGCTATTGCTCCTAATGCCAGCAGCAGCATTATTTGCGGCAACACTAGTCCTAGTATCGAGCCTTATAGAGCTACCGCTTATACTCAAAAGACAAAGTCAGGATCGAGTCTAATGAAGAATGAATATCTTGAACATATTCTTCAAGAATTGGATCAAGATACAGATGACGTGTGGAAAAGTATTGTAACAAAGGGCGGTAGTGTACAGCATCTAGACTTCCTTGATGATTGGACAAAAGATGTATTTAAAACCGCAGTAGAGATTGATCAGCGTTGGGTTATTGATATGGCAGCAGACCGTCAAAAAGAGATCTGTCAAAGCCAGTCGCTAAACGTATTCTTTCCTGCAAATGTGTCAAAGCAAGAACTTCATGCCGTACATATGATGGCATGGAAAAAGAAAGTAAAAACGCTATACTACTTGCGTAGTGAAGCATTAAAACGAGCTGAGACAGTTTCTGACGAAGCCTTAAGACAGTATATGTTTGATAGCATAGACGAGAACGCCTGCGTTGCGTGTGAGGGATAACAATGAGTAACTTACTAGAAGAAAGAGAATATTACAAGCCGTTCAACTACCCATGGGCATTTGAGCATTATAAGAGCCAGCAGCATATGCACTGGCTTCCAGACGAAGTGAACCTTGCAGATGACCTGAAAGATTTTCGCGAGAACCTGGGAGAAGGTAATAAGTTGCTTCTCTCTAATATCTTTCGTTTCTTTACTCAGGCAGACGTAGATGTTTGTTGTGGATATGCGAAGCATTATCTTCCTACGTTTAAGCAGCCCGAAGTACGCATGATGCTTTCTGCTTTTGCAGCAATGGAAGCGGTGCACCAGGAAGCGTACTCTCTACTGCTTGAGACCCTTGGATATGGAGATAACGAGTACCAAGAGTTCATGAAGCATAAAGCGATGATGGACAAGCATGAACACCTTAGTAACTTTGGAATGAGCACTAAGATGGACATTGCTAAAACAATGGCTATTTATAGTGGATTCACAGAAGGAGTACAGCTATTCAGTAGTTTTGCGATTTTATTGAACTTTCCACGACATAACCTTATGAAAGGCATGGGACAGATTGTAACCTGGTCTGTTCGAGATGAAAGTCTTCATGTTGAAGGTATGTCACAACTGTTTCGCACTTTTATTCAGGAGAACCCAGAGTTATGGAATGATGATCTAAAGTATGAAATTTATTGCGCAGCAGAACGCTCAGTAGAGCTGGAAGATGCGTTTATTGACTTGTGTTTTGAAGGTGCAGATGTACCTGATTTAACACCTGAAGAAGTGAAGCTATATATTCGTTATATCGCGGATCGAAGACTACTAGGACTAGGCTTGAAGAAGATTTTTGGCAGCGAGAAGAATCCTCTTGATTGGTTAGACTATATGTTAAATGGCGTAGAGCACGCAAACTTTTTTGAGAACAGAGCCACCGAATACTCAAGAGCGAGTACAACCGGTAATTGGCAAGATATATTTAAATAAGGAATATAAAAATGGCAGAATTTGAAAAGCAAATAGTAACTATTGATGAATCAGAGTATTACTACGAAGACTTACCCCAAGGCGTACAGCACGCACTAATGCAGATTGGTTATACTCGTAACATGGTAGAAGAGTCTCAATTGAATGCACAAAAGTATGAGATGATGCAAGTCGGATATGTACAAATGCTAAAAGATGAGATGGATAAGTTTAAAGCAGGAGAGTAACAAAAAAGCCCCTTAATTGGGGCTTTTTATTAACTTAAAATAAATAAGTAATTGTTCTAATTTCTGGCCTACTTTCTGAAGTAGTCTCAGTTATACTAGAGTGTAGCCCTAAGACAGGCTTATTCAGTTTATGGTATTTATACATTGTAGAGTTATAAATTGTATCCAACTTGTACCCGAGAATACCAAAAGTTAAGAAATATTCACGTATAGACATTAAGTGATCTGTCATTATAGTATTATCATACAGCCAAGTTCTGGAGCCATTAAAGTCATTATACAAAGAGTAGTATATACTAAAAATACCTTCAACTACTTTCCCCGAGAACATACTTACAGTAACGCCATCAATTATAACGCGAATTACTACCCCCTCGGCTTTAAGAGGGTTAAAGAAACGCTGTGCAAATATAGTCTTTTTATCCTCCCCTTCGGCCAGAGGAAAAATAGACCAGGGGTTGTTGTCCAGCTCAATATAAGGCTCTGAAGAGATATAAAGCTCATCAAAAATGCTTTGTATAGACTCTAAGCTCTCTACTGGTTCTACTGTTAATATCATTACTAATTCCTTGTTATTTCTTTAGGTCTACTAAACCTTTGCGGAGTTTACCCACTCGAATGCGGGTTTTATTTGCTAATTTTAAAATATCTTTTTTGCGGTATTCTGGCAAATCCTCAACATACTCAGCTAGCTTATCAAAACAATAAGCAAACGTTTCTACTGGAGTAGCTTTACCGCTTAATAAATTAGGCAAGTAGTTATATACTGCTGCCGATTCTCCAGCCATTCCATATTTAAATGCTTCATAGCTTCCTATGCAACTATCTAATATAGGATCTGATTTATGGTTTATATATCTAGGCATGTATAAACACTTCTTATCTCCTAATATACCAGAGTCTTTATTAGGTACCTCATACCACTTTTCAGGATTTAGTAAAAATATAGATAAGTCTACAAACCCTTTATTTATTGGACTATTAATTAACTTATAAGATTCGCTATGCTTTGGATGGTCTACATAGACCCCTTCCCTGCTGAGAGCTATAGCATAATCTTTTAACTTACTTTCAGGAGGCAAATCGCCCTGCTTAATATTCAATACTAATCCGCTAGTAACTACTAACGAAAGTCCTGTTGCATTAGCTAGTGCAGTACCCACCTTACTTTTACCTGCGGGTATAACTCTATACTTAGCTCTAGGCATATTCTTTTTAATTGAATTAACAGTTAGTGCTGTTAAATCATTGCACTCAAGGATTAGGATTTCTAGGTCTGACATGAGGCATATCCTTGTAGTGGTTAAAATAAGCATTTACATATTCTTGGGGATTCTCTGCTATTACAGGAATTAGTCCAGAATACTTGCAAGATAATATTGCTTTTAATTTATTTACGTCAGGCTTACCTGCGTTCCATATAGTATTGTATAAAGCACTGTATGTTAAATGTCTATGTCCGTGACCAAAAAGGTAAGTAGTCTTGCCTTGAGCTAATGCTACAATACCCATCTCGGAGTTTTCACAGCAACCAACAATCTTTGCCTCTTTCATTAACTGGTGGCCAGATATTTTCTTATCTATAATGTTTTCTTCACCATACCTATGTTTAAGGTTAGCCACTAAGCCTGGGGCAGTTATAGGATGACATTTAAGCTTCGCTCCTTGCTTGATAGCATTTTCCATTTTATCCCAGTTAAGAGCTTCATTAATAATGTTAGTACCAGGTAGAAAAATTACAAAATCATGTGTATTTTTTGCCTTACGAAGCCTATACTTATCCACACTGTTTGAGCCAAGATCATGAAATATCTTTTCCCCTTCTTCTGTTATTTTATGTTTTGAAGCCTCTTGCATAACTTTATGTGAAAAGTACGCACCAGCAGCTCTCATATAAATAAACTTAGCCATGGCATCTGTATAAACATATCCATGAATATTTTCTTTATCTCCCATATCGTACCAAACATCATACTCTACACGAGTGCCGTTTGGCCCATTAGAGGGTAGTAAAGTTCTAAGCTGGGCTAAGTCATCTAACTCATTGCCCCTAACAATATTACCTGATTTAAAGAAGTGTGCTGCAGCATTGCCAAGTTCATCAGTCTCAGCCAGTCTTTCTAGTGCCACTTTTCAGCTCCTCTATTGCATTTTCTAGTTCTTCTATTCTATCTTCTGTCTCACGGAAGTGTTCCATGATTATCTCAAGAGTGACCTCTAACCTATGTGCCATGCTCTTTAGTTCTTTTTCCATTATACTTCTGTCCATTGTGACCCATCCCAGTAGCTTGTATTATATGCGGAAGCTGAAGCAACTTCTGTTGCTGTCCCCATTCCTGTTAGTCGTTCAAAAACAACGGTATCAGTAAGGTTAGATGTTGCAGTCCCGCGTGTTGTTATCGCTAAAGTTTCGAATACAGTAGTTATATCTGTGGCCGTAGCTTTATTAGTAGCCTGCGAAGTGGCAAATACAGTTGTAAAGACTGTAGTAGTTGTTAAAGTAGTTGCAGCATTTGTGCCGAATACAGTACTAAATACTGTTGTAGTTCCTCTAATAGTGCTTAAGCTAGTATTAAATACAGTATCAAATACAGTTGTGGTTGCTCTATTAGTATTACCTACTGTATTGAAAACAGTGTTTGTAACCTTTAAAGTGTCAAACGCTGTAGTAAATGCAGTAATAGTACTTAAAGTAGTCTCAATAGAAGTACCAAATACAGTAGTAAATGCTGTAGTAGTGCTTAAGCTAGTATTAAATACAGTGCTAGTATTAAATGCTGTAATAGTGCTTAAGCTAGTATTAAACACAGTAGTAGTATTGAAAGTAGTAGTTCTTGCAGTGCCTAATGTAGTATCAAATGCTGTTGTAAATGCTGTAGTAGTGTTAAAGACAGTACTAGTATTAAACACAGTAGTAGTACTTCTCGAAGTGTTAAACACTGTAGAAGTATTAAATACTGTAGTAAACGCAGTAGTAGTACTCAAGCTAGTATTGAATACAGTCGTTGTACTGCGATTAGTCGCAATACTTGTCTGAGTAGCAGGGGCAGTGTCAAATACAGTATTAGTAGTTAAGGTAGTGTCTCTCACAGTATTAAATACAGTAGTAAATGCTGTAGTAGTGGCTCTGCTTGTAGCAGTCGCTCTGCTTGTAGCAGTCGCTCTTCTTGTAAGAGTTCCTAGCGTTGTTGCAAATACAGTATTTGTGCTTCCAATAGTAGCAATACTTGTAGTAAATACAGTAGTAAATGCAGTAGTGCTAGTTCTGCTTGTGTTAGTAGCCCTAGATGTAATAGTTCCTCTACTAGTTTCTGTAGCAAGGCCTGTATTAAAAGTCGTTGTAGTAGCTCTAGTTGTGCCGATAGAGGTAATAAACGTAGTAGTAAATGCGGTTGTAGTACTTAAGCTAGTAGCAGTAGCAAAGGTCGTTGTAGTAGCTCTACTTGTGCCCGTAGCCAAAGTAGTATTGAACGTAGTGGTTGTGCTACGATCAGTCGCAATACTTGTAGTAAATACAGTAGTAAATGCAGTAGTTGTATTAAATGCAGTTGTAGTTGAGCGAGACGTCGCAGTAGCGA
>JAAHTG010001472.1_pt2 | contig 14164 bp, 18 predicted proteins | sample 6116081 | NCBI WGS metagenome assembly JAAHTG01 (sample SAMN13939989, study PRJNA603662) | sponge metagenome | isolation source: marine sponge | host: Mycale hentscheli | place: New Zealand | collected 2005 | reverse complement strand
GGAACCATCAAGACTCCGAACCAACCAACATAGAGTCGGTTGTTAGTACTGGTTACCCAGTCACAGAAGTTGTTCCAAGTATTCTTTTGTTGTTGTAGCGAAATAGTCGTGGTCATTTAAGTAATAGTGCATAGTTTTTCGACGATTAAGTAAGACCATTTTAAAGACTTGGCTGTCTAGAACTGGGAAAGGAATCGAACCTCTCCTACACCATCAGCTACCAACGGTAAAATGTAATCATAAATTCAAAGGTCATTATGCTTTCTTCTTTTTAGTTGTGGTTTTCTTCTTAGCTTTCTTAGGAGCCTGGTATTGGTAGGGGTTTACCCAACCCTTGGGAGGGTGATTCTTTTTTTCTTTACGGTTGTCTTCAAACATTTGTTCCATGTAAGACTTGTATCCACGGTTAGACATGTGTCAATCTCCTTGTAGTTTATGTAAGAATGAGTAAGAGTAATGTGTACGGTTACCATGAACACCCCAACCTAACCAGTAGTGAGCAGCATTCATATAATAATTTAGTTGTTGATGTTCAATCTGAAATGCATATAAATCATTTCTAAATTGAAGCTCGTTGATCATGTAGCGTGTCTGTCCCTCCACGGAGGAAGGGTCACACTCATATCTTTTGCAGAAGATACCCAAACCATCATAGCGTGCTTGAGTAGTCCATTGGATTAGTCCATAACCACCACGTAGGCACTGATCATAGGGCATGATCTTACCACCCTCGCATACTTTAGAACGGAAGTTAGATTCCTGTTCGATGTTGCCCATGATTACAGCGAGGGCAGTTTTATCTCTTACATCAGCACGGACTTGTCACTGATGTAAAACATGTTGTGGTGATGGTGTGGTATCAGAGCAAGTAATCATTTCTTTTTCTTCGCTTTAACACAGTTGTTAACACGGGTTCCACCTTTTACTTTGGTTCCCGATTTCTTGTAACCCTTCCAACATGAAGGGTCGAGGCGAGTCTTAGTAACCTTTTTTGGTGCCGCCACCTTTACCTCCTTTAGTTCCTTTCTTCATTAGAATACTCCAGGGATAAGTTGACCAGTGGTAGCATAAGCACCAATGGCAGCAATGACACCAAGCATAGCAAGGCGTCCGTTCAATCGTTCAGCGGTTTCATTGTGTGTCACGGTGATCTCCATCACTTTCATTTGTGGTTCTTTAGCGTAGATGTTTGTCCTGTTGCCGTCTTCAATAGTGGTGGTCATTAGTAATCAATGTTAGAGCGTTCGAGTTTTGAGAATACATCCATTCGATAGGCAGGGTCACGGTCGTAACGAGCATCACTCATTGCAGCAACCACTTCTGACTGACTACGGAACACATCTTCTTTAGTTTGAGCAGGCTTACCAGTAATCATCTGTCCGTCTACTCCATTAGCCTCATCGTAAGCAGCCTTGAGGCCAGCCATTGCTAGTTGGATAACGTTAGGGTCACCTGAATTAACAACACTGTTGTAGGCTTCTACAGCTGCCTCTGGTAGAGCTTCTGCAGCCCATTGAGTTAGCTGAGCGTAACCCTCTTGACCACCAGCCTGTTGATAGATTCTTTCTACAGTACCTTGGTCAAGGTCTGCGTTCTGCGGTTGTTGTTGTAGTTCCAGGTAAGCAGCAACCAACTCCTTACTATCCATACCTTCTAGTTGAGTGAGGGTCTCTGCTGATAGCTCTCCCTTTTCACTGAACTCAGTAGAAGCATTGGATAGAATTGTTTGAGTCTCTGGTACTTCTTTCTCTTGTTCTTCAGTAGGTTCAGCAGGCTCCTCAGGTTCAGGAGTTTCTTCTGTTGCACCCATCTTTTTTTGTAGTTCAATATAAGCTTGCTCTAATGCTTCTGCATCTTTAAACTTACCGGCAAGCATTTGTTGTTGATCAGCTTCAGCCTGTTCTCCAATAGCTAGGGCTTCTTGTTCAGCCTCATTGAATTCAGGTTGGTCAGCTGGGGTGGGATCATACGTCAGTGTAGCCATTAGCAGTAGTTACTTTAAGTTTACCAAGTCCAACCTTTGTTACATAGTTGGGGTTCCGTCCGAGGGTAGGTGTTCCTACCTTTTCTTTCGGTGAATATTTTTGAGGTACTGGAGTCTCAACAGTTAGTTCTACCTTTTCTGAAGGTGGGATCTTTACTGTTTCAACTGTCCGTTCTGGTTCAGACCGGGTCGGTGCCTTCCTCGATGGCCTCTTGCGGGGTGTCGCCACTTTCTAAATTCTCCTGTAGTTTAGGGTTCTTCGTTGGGTCCATCAATGGTGATGATGCTAGTGACCCTGCTTGTTTAGTCATCTCCATCTGTTGCATCTCTTGTTGAGCAGCTGCTTGTTCTTGTGCAACAATTTGTTGGGACTTAACAAGGTTAAGCAAATCTATACCTTGACTAGTAGCTAGGCGTTTGATGTACTCCTCTGGTGAGATGTATTTCTGGATAGCTTCTGGTCCCATTGTCTGTGCAATGGTAGTGATGAACATGATAAGACTTTCTCTGTCCTGTCCACGTCCTAGTGCGTTAACACCAGCAACGATAGCAGGGCGAACCAGGTTCTTAGGTAGGCGTGGTAGTTGTCCACTCCTCTGTAAGACTAGCATGGTTCTCTCAAGATAAGGCTTAAGGAATTCTATAGTTAACAGGCTGAACAATCCAGCAAGTTGAGTCTCCAGTTCCATCTGGGTGAGGCGGACCTCTTCAGCTGTTGTGCGCTCAGACTGTCGGACATTCATGACTAGGAATGCTTCACTGATACGGTTACCAAGAGTGGTAGCCATTTCAAAAGCAGTACGGAAGTCGGCAGTTTTACCCACTTGGATTACTGAGACATCTCCTTCTCGGCCCTGAACTATAGCTCCATTGCCAGCGTTGGCTATGGTCTGTGGTTTGGTAGTAGATGATGGTGACACAAGGAAGACAACCTTAGCAGCTGCCGCAGAGCCTTCTACTAGTGCCTGAGACAACCCTTCAAGAGACTTAAGGTCTCCAAGGAACTGCTCTACTCTACCACGTCCGTACATCTCACCGTCAAAGGTGTTGAACCTGAGGGGGAGCCAAGGACTTGCCTTCTTAGGAGCAGATGATTGACTACCTGCTAGCTTCTTACCTTCACATTCCTGATGCCAGACCCACTTACTATTCTTCTTATCAAATTTAACATGAGTATAAATCTCTACATCCTGTGTCACTACTCCGGTGTATCCATTAAGACCACCACCAGCACTGACTTGATTAGGTTTAGACTCAGGTATCTGTCCTTTAACTAGTTCTCTATTGATTAGTTCTTTAGTCACGATCTCAATGATGTGACCGTCTCCATCTCTATCAACAACATAACGGTTAAGAGGATAGTTTTTCAATCCTTCTTTACCCATGAAGATGAGGCTGTTACCTGCGACAATAAGATGGTTGACTGCTTGGTGTACCACAACGCGATCATCAGATGCATTGACGTGGTCCATCACTAGTCGTTCAATCTTACCAAAGGCTAGGTCTAGTTCAGTCTTGATAGCTGGGTCAAACTCTTCTCCTAAGTTCTCTTCACGTACCTGTAGCTTGAAAAAGGTAGTCTGCGGTGGGAGTAGAGCTAACATCAGTTTTGATGCTAAGGTACTTACCGACTTGGCTCCAATTGATTGCCACGGTGTGCGTAGAGGTTTGTGATTTGAGTTGTCATTGTCCTGCTTCATAAGATATGGCAGGGTAAGGTCAGCACATGTAATAGCCACGTCTAAGAATTGTTGACGGGCTGTGCTTAACTCACTGTATCTAGAGGCTGCTGTCATTAGATGTTTAAGCCTCCTGATTTAGGTGACCCAATGTTTAGCGGTACTCTTAGTTGACTAGTACCTTTTGATACTTGACCTGATTCTTCTTTAGAAGACTTCTGTTTCTCTACTCCTACCTGTCTATCAATTGTCAACTCATTAGGTCGAGCAACAGCAGGAGCTACCCTAGCCGGTGCTTGGGGAGCAATGGGAGGTGGCAGAACAGGTGCAGGCTTTGGAGCTTTAGGTTTTGATCCCATGCACATTTGTTTAATCCATATTTTCTATGATCCACTCGACAACAGAGCGTTGACCTGCACGATACATGATCGCAGCAAGGTCATCTGTTGGAGCAGGGTTAACTGGTGGGAAGGTGGCATCAAGTTGTTCAACTAAAGCGTTGGCTTGAAGCCCCTTTGCCTCAAGCATATTGAGGGAGATTGACATTGCTATGCTCAAAGAATGCAGGCATACGAGCTGCCTTGGTGAAGGAAAGTTCAGGTGCTTTGCCCTGATACATTAGATTATCGCTGGAATCCAGCCAAAATTTTTTACTTAATTTTCTATCGGTAGTATTAATGCCTAGTGGTTGCATGACCCAGTTAATCGTTGCCTTCCTTAGTTTATCAAGAGAAGGAGAGGCACTGAGGCCCAACTCGCTGCATACAATACTATTAGCGGCCACATGGACTTGTTCATCTCTGCTTATATCGGCTGATACTGTTCGCATGCCAGCGTCACCATGAGCGCGTAGAAAGGGTAATAGAACGAAGAAAACCGCACGCTCGGCAACCATCGCCTTGAGGATCGTGTGATCAGGATGCGCCTCCCAAGCTTGCCTGAGAGCATGCCCTTCTTTCTCCGCTTTCTCATCCACGCCGTAAGAAGAGGCGATGTAAGACAATGCCAGGTCATGGTTTGCTTCATCTTTAACATTGGAAAGGAGCAACTCCCGTGCCAATTCTGGTACGTCAGTGGTGAGCGCATCTGTAATAAATTCTCCGACGGGTAATTCCATATGACGCATGGCTAAGACTCTGTATAGAGCCTCCTCCGTGCCTTCTGTTACTGTTCCTTTAGTTGTTTGGACTGGTGTCCACTTTCTTTTTCTTGCTAATAGTTTCTGATAAGGGTTCATTCTTGACAATCACATTGAGGTTGATTTAAAATAGATTCCAAGTAATCCTCAACGTCAGTGTCTCCTAGAGCAGCATACGCATCAGATTTATCTTGGGTATCGTTCATTACTTGTAACGAATAATACATAGATGTCTGGGGCGATTCAAGCCACTCCTCAATGAAAGCCTCATCATACGTGATCATGTCTGACCAAGTATTGAATGAATAACCGTGAAGAAGTCCAGTCTTATTATATAGTCGCATGATGCCGTCGGCAACACGCTTATAGTTCTCCCAGCCTACTTCGCTGGCGATTTCTACGTCACCGTAGTCGTAGTTCTGTATTCCGAAAGAACCTGAGTCGCGATCGACTGTCTGCGAGATAGGTGGAGCGATTTCTGGTGCGCAAGTATAGCCATCCAGATCCACGCTTCGATAACTGCAAGAGGCGGTTGGTGCGATAGCAAAGGCTCGAACCATATTATATTCGCGAGCAATCGTGGCTGCTTGCTCAATTCCAGAATTAATCTCGTTGACAAGGGCATACGCGGGTGAGTGGATAGTTTCGTTGTTATTGAAGCTTTCTAATGCTCTTCCGAACTGTTCATAGGTAACCCCGTACCGCCTAAGGAGGTTGGCCAGTCCCAAAGCTCCGAGTCCGACTTGTTTGTCCACATCGGATGACAAGTACTCACCAGACTGTCCAACATTTGTTTTACTATGGAGGCTGCACAGCTCGGACATACCTGTAACATAAGCTTTTGCGATGTTGTCGAACTCACAGGCACCGAGATTGATGTGTTGCAACAAGCAAGTTCCGCGTGATGGCAGATATACTTCGAGACACACATTGCCTCGGATTCGTTTGTCTTCTTTGTCATATTTTACCTTGTTTAACCAGATGTCTCCCGTACGTATCCCATACAAGAGTTCTTCTTTAAAAGTGCAGGCTTCCCACCATTCAGGTTTGATGTTGATACATCGTTTGACCCATGGCAGTTCAGCCCTATTAGTTGTAATGAAATACAGAACATCAGGATGGGACAAATCGAGGTGCAAAACAATCGCACCATTACGGTACGTTCCGCCTCTCCTACGCCTTTCCTCTAATGTTGAGTAGATTTTACCGACACTAACGCGACCAGAGGCAACAAGAGTATCCACTCCTTTAATGCTCTCTGTACCTTTGGGTCGCAGTTTCGACAGGTGGATCGCGCAACCTGCTCCATTGCGTAGAGCATGTGATGCAAAGACCCAGCTGGCTTGTATTCCATTGGGACCCTCCATCGAGTCTTCCACGGTAAAAACCGTGCATGATACCGGCAAGCGTGACTCAGGGTTATCCAACCATGATTGTACTCTTCCAGTGCGTGAGATAAGTTGGGGTGACATTAGACTAAATCAGTAAGTGTTGGTGGTTCGTAGTTAGGGCCTTTAAGTACCTTACCATCATAACGACGGATAGGAGTACCATCTAGACCTAGCTTAGACATGTTCGACCTGTGAACTCGACGGAGTGCTTCATCAAGATCCCATTCCATGTTTTCAGCATGTTGATAGCAGACATAAACAAGGTCTGCAAGCTCTTTTAATTCATCTTCATATTTACCGATGCCTGTTTCAGCACAAAACTCTTTGTACTCTTCAGCGATCAAATCCAGTTGCATAGTCCGGTTCTCCGAACTGTTCTGTATCCCATACGCTTGTCGGAACTCTATTGCGTTGCCGCTCAATGTGTTGTAGCTCATTTTCTAGGTAGTGAATTGCTTTTTTAATGTCTGCGGAGGGGTCAAACTGTTTATGACCTGCTCTTGAAATGTACTTAATTGCATTACCTAGATGGTAGTTTAGTCCCTGGTCTCGAATGTAATCCCAAGGCTCGATAGTACCTCTTCTGTAGTACGCTGGTCCTGTGGTTTGTTCCATTCTTTTAATAGGTTAGTCATGTTGTTACCAAGCACAAAGCATTGGCGTTGTAAGGCAATAAATACAGTAATGATATCTTCTTTTGTTGTCTCTCTATGTTTCAATGCATCTTCTATCTGACGCATCTTTAAGTCTTGTTCAAGAGTCAACTCGATCATCGGGGGTGGGGGTCCAGAGTATTGGGGCATGTTGAATTGGGTCATAGTCGGTACAACGTAGGATTCTGGCGAGTCGTGCATTCTCCAAGGCAATATCTTCTGAAAGACCTTTCTCAGCAAATGCTTCCAAGCAGGCTTTCCATGTGTAACCTTTCTCTTCAAAGAGGGCAACTGCACGTTTAACACCAATACCGGGAACTCCTCCGTAGCCATCAGTTTGATCTCCTGCTAATGTTTGAATTAAGTGCCATCGGTCACCTTCTTCTTTAGTCACACTCATCGTTTCTTTCATGTTGAAGAGCGTACCAGGGATTTGAAGCATGTCCTTGTCAGGCGAGCAGATAGCATTACCAGGATTAGCCGTGGCATAAATCCCCATAGAATCATCTGCTTCTAATGTTGGCATCACGATCACTTCATACTCTTCTCTAAGAGCATTGATAACACGCTTGTATCCACAAGGTTTCTTGCGATTGCGATGACCTTTATATGATGGTTGGATAGATTTTCTAAAGTTTCTACTATCACTAAAGAATAGTATCGATTCAGAGTCAAAAAAATTTTGGGCTATTCTTTTTAGGTCTCTTTTGACACAACCTAAAGCATCTGAGAACTTAGAGGTAACGACAATAACATCATCACCAAAGTCTACTTCGTCTTCTGCTGATGCACAACATTTGTAGACTACAAAGTCAGCATCAATTAATAATTTCATTCAATGAGTTTCACTCCAGTTTTTTCCTTGTTTAGCCTCGGCATCGATTCTGACACGTAGGTTGTAGTGTTCTCCAGCTTTTGTAGATGCAAGTACCAAGGATGAACATAGGTCTGCAGCATGGGCTGGGTCGCATTCAAATTGTAATTCGTCATGTATAAAGGCTAGCTGCGAACAGCATAGGTTTAGTTCTTTTACTTGAGCATGGTTGATAAGCATCCATTGCTTCGCTAAGATTGCAGAGTTTCCCTGCAGGCAGTAGTTCAGCGCTTTATGCGGGCTATCCACCATAATTTTTCTACCATCGAGAGCTTTGATATATCCTCTCTCTGAAGCTTTCTTGATGCCCTCCAAGAGCTGATCGAGTCCATCAATCGCATCAATATATGCTGCTCTGATTTCCTTTCCTTTCCTCTTGGCTTGCGTGGATGAAAGAAGTTTGTCATAAGATGTACCGATTTTCTCATCTCCAGCGCCGTACAAAAATGCATAAGTTACAGTCTTGACAAGCTTTCTGGATATACCGATCTTGTCGGCGTTTACTTGGTGGATGTCACCGTTGAGTAGGATGTCTGCATACCGTCCACCATCATACCTGGCAAGGAAATGGCTAAGCATACGTAACTCAATCCCAGACAAATCAGCAGCGCACATGACTTGACCTGGAGATGGTATGAATAGTTCTCTAAATCGTGGGTCACTAGGTACTTGGGCGAGGTTGGGGTTTCGGTGCGCACATCGAAAAGTTGATGTAGCTACACTACAGTGGTGGTGTATCCTAGACCTCGTAACAAGCTTCAGCCATGCGTTCACGCCTTCTGAGATCATCCCAAGCATTTTCGTTACCGTCAAGCATCTCAGGAACATCATAGAAATCTCTGACCCTATCTCTTTCAGTATAGGTTCGTCGATAATACACTTCCCAGTTGGAGTCATCTGGTTCGGTTTCCAGCCATAGAAGGTCTTTAGAATCCATGCTATGTGATCTCGTGAAGTTGGGTTAGTTTCCTTGAGGCGGGTAAAAGTGGCGCCTTCGATGTAGCCTTGAGTCTTGTTATTGCGTTTAGGAGTTTTCTCCTCGCCTTTAACGAATGGGTGTCTGTCTTTAATACTTTGTTTAGCCTCTTCCAATTCTTTTTGGAGAGTCTGTGTAAGCTGTTGTCCAGCACTAACATCAAAAGTCCATCCATGAATCTCCTGTGCAGTTAATAGTTTAGCAACCTCATGTTCTACTTGGACCCATTCAGGTAAGGTTGGAAGTGTTGCCATAGTTTGGTGGTCAGTGTAACGTCTTGTATGCAATAGTCTTGCATTTCTTTAGACCAGTCAGCCCAGTCTGTGTCTTTACCGAACTCTCCTTTGTGTTCATCTAATCTGTGTCCATAAGACTCAAGGTTATGACGACCATAGAGTTTAAGTGGCATTGACTTCCAGTTATGTTTCTTATCTAAGTCCATCATGTTCGGGTGGTATAGACGACTAAGAAGCAGAGTATCCACAACGCAAGCAGGATATCCAAACCAAGGATAAAGTTTTTGCAGAACAGGAATGTCATAACTAATAACATTATGACCAATGATACAGGGAGAGTCTTCCAGTACTTGAATGCCCCTAACAACAGGGTCTGCGTTTCCTTTATCGTTGTAAACAGAAGTCTGATTGGTTTCCAAGTCATGAATAACAAGGCAGTGGATGGTAGAAACATTGTATAGAAGGCCATCAGTTTCTATATCAAAGATGTGCATCACTTACCACGCCATACATAAGTCTTATCGACAAACTGTGCTCGCTTGATAGCAGCTTCAGTGGGTGGGTTAGGTCTCTTTAATTCAGAAGTCTGTGGTGGGGTCGAATTCTTTTGGAGCTTCATGTTCAGTAAATGAGCAAGTTTCTAAATCGTATTTTAGTTGACAGGCAATGCCAGTCTCGCCGCTATATCTCTGCTTAAGGACTCGCAGTGTTGTTGTATTGTCACCAGAGTCGGCCTGTTGGTCTCTTTCGAGTGCAAGGCAAGTGTCAGATAGTTGGCTAATTGATGCGCTTCCTCGGAGTTGTCCAAGCGTAACACGTGCTCCTTCTTCATGATTTTGGTCCCCATTGGGTCGTTTTAGATGTGATACCAAGAAAAGTGTGATACCTGTGCGTTCAACCAATGACCTTAAGCGAGTCATGGTGATATCAATTGTGCGCCTTTCGTCCCCATCTAATCCACTAATAAGGATAGACAAGTGATCAAGAAAGATGATCTTGCAATCAAGACCAGAGGCTAAGTATTCAATCCTGTTATAAATAATATCAGGATCAAAAGAACCAAAGCCATCGAAAAGATAAAGCTTCCAGTTATTAATACTGGAATCAAACGCCTTTGTAAGTTCGTCATGTGTAGGTTCTCCGAGATGAAGTGGTTTACCCACAGCAGCGGACATTAAACCTAGTGCTGTGCGTCTGTTCGATTCTTCAAGCGCCACATAGCCGACTGTTTCTCCTGCTTGGAGAAGGTCAACACATAAGTCTCGCATGAGGCTTGATTTACCGGCTCCAGTACCTGCAGTAACCGTGATAAGCTCGCCATACCGTATCCCGTGCAGTTTATCCTGTAGCCCTTTGAATTTGTACTCATGAACACATGGTGGGTTAGGTGTAGTAACTAGTTCAAGTAAGGTTTTAGCATCTACAATACCATCAGGTCTAAATGGTTTGGCTTGGTAGATGGCATCTGTAATAGCCTTTGTATCTCTAGCAGCTAGCGCGTCCGATGCATCCTTGTAGTCATGCGAAAGGTTCGCAATAGTGACCTTACCAGGCGGTAGAACTGATGCTGCCTCTTGTGTAGCTCTGTATCCAGGGTCATCGTTATCAAAGAATAGACATACCTCATCGTAGCCTTGAAGCCAGGGAAGGTTCTTCTGAATTGCTTTCTTTGCTGATGCTGCCCCAGTGGGTAGGGATACCATTGTCCAACCTGGCATCGCCTGGAAGCATGAAGCTGCATCAAGTTCTCCCTCAGTAATAACGACTCTTCCTCCATGATTAGGGAAGATATGTTGTCCAAAGAAGGCTCCATCTGATTCTCCAGTGTAGGTGAATTTTTTATCCTTGGTCTTTACTTTAGCTCCTAGCAGGCGTCCGTCTGATGAGTAATAGTGAAACCTAAGGGTGTCTCCATCCTTATGGATGCGATACTTTTTACATGTTGCTTCCTCTAAATTGCGTTTGTTTAATCTAACTGCTTCGCCCTGAAGCATTACGTTTGCCCCGTCATAGTGAGTGTGAGAAGAGTCATCACCAGGAATGTAGTGCTGACAACTAAAACAGTAGCTGTGACCATCATCATAGATAGAACGCGCATCACTAGAGCCGCATTGGTCACATGCTTCATGTCTTAGAAATTCAGATGAACCATTCAATGGGGATGTTGTGGAAGGATGTCCACGGGATGTTATGTTTGGCACACCAAGATGCGTATGTTGTTTTAGATTTCTTAGAAATTTTATTGTAAGGAGATTGAAAGACCATACGTAAATCAATCTCAGGGTGTTGTTCTTTTACATTGCGGATCTTACGTCGATCTACATCGTCCCAATACCCCTTGCATTCTAGGTAGATACCATTAGGCAAGAGGAAGTCAGGGGTGTAGATGTGTTGGATCATATAAGGAACCTTAGTAGATTCGTATTCATATTTTACTCCTAGCTCGCACATAAGATCAGCGACCTTCTCTTCTAGTCCTGATCGAAATGCCATTTAGAAGTCCTCATCTACATTGGGTGTTACGTTAGGGTCAGCAGCCTTGAAGCCTTCAGTGTTACCAAAGAGTGTCTTGGCATCATCAGCTGACATGCTGCCTACATCAACACCGGCTGTGGTGTTAAGGGAGACAACCTGAACTGCTTGTAGCTTGAGGCTACTACCATATGTTGTTCCGTCCTTGAGAACGTAAGGCTGTTGGTAGAAGGCTAACTTAGCTGTTGCACCTGAGTACAATGGTAGTTCAGTGTCGATAATCGTAGTACCTTCAACGTCAACAACAGGAGGACGTTTCTCTTCATTCCAAGAGAACTTAATCTTGAATTGACCTGGTGCTACTTCTTCCCAAGGCTCAGGCTTCTGAACAGAACGCTTAGGATTCTTTAGTTTGCTATCCCACCATTTCTGAAAGGTAGGACGCTCAAGCTCTAGCTTGTCAATCATCTCCTGGTCTACAATAGCAGACAAAGAGTATCCAAACTTAGAGGGTTTCATTACGGCTTGGTAGCCTTCAAGTGTTACAGGTTGGGGCGTTACGTAGGTGGTACGTGTCATTAACAAAAAAAGTAGGTTGATTCAATTACAGAAGACGGGTCAAGGTCTCCTACAATCGGTGGTGGATTCTCAGACTCAATCTGTTGAGCGAAGTCTGATAGGTAATCGTGTTCAGCAAAGAGAAACGTGGATGTCTGTCTCGCGAGTGTAGATAGTGTAGACATGTCAGTAGCCCGACACAGTACGCTGTCATGTATAAGAGCGATAGGTGCATCGAATTTTAAGACAGACAAATGTAATAGTGAGGCATCAAGTGAATGGATTAGATTAGGCGAGGTTGCATTCTTGTGATGTTGAACGTCAACTTCATCTAAATCTCCTACAGCCACCTTAACTTGAACACGACCAAGTAGTTGAAGGTCTAATGTTTTAGTATCTTGTTTCATAAACTTTTGAGTGGCTATGAAACCTGATGGTGTAGTCCATTGAACACTATCGTGTCCAGCCTTGACATAAGAGACAACCTCTTCATTAATCCATTTCATGACCTTGGCGGGACCAGGAAAGAGTGTGAAGACAGCTTCACGTAAAGCATGAGTAATCTCTGTTATCTCAGCGTTGGTACATTGTACCTCAGCCTCGACTAGAGCTTCCTTTACATAGCCCCAGTTGCTTTTGAACTGAGAGTTATAAGGAATCGTCATCACTAGGCGCTTGGCTACCTTGCGATTAATGTGTTGTTGTAGATGAATAGGACAATGAGGTTTAGCTAACTCAGCTACAGCTTTGTATGCATCCTGTGGTTTATCACTAGGTATAACATTGGTGTACTCAGCAGTAGATTTATCTCTACTTAAACCCGCTAAAATTTGCATTCCTGAACAAGTTGCGTCCGTGGCTACAGGGAGACCTGTAAAATGACGATCACAGCTAACGATGCAATGATAATATTCATCACATGCAGCAAGAAACTGCCATGGCTCGTCTGCGGTTTCCCACTCCGAAAGATTGCCGATTGGATCTGTTGCCACCCGGGAGATGAGTGTGAGATTAGATGAGACCCACTCGATTCTCTCTTGCATTGTTGCTTTGTCGAGACCATAGGTCGTTGCTACTTGGAATGCTAACCATTGTTCAGCCTCTGGTGTAACGAAACTCTCCTCTGCAAATCGAAGTAAACTTTTTCCAAAGTCTGTTTCTTGGGGTGTTAAAAATGCAGGGATTGGATACGCTCTCCCACGGTAATCGTAAGACCACGGCAGATAGAATTTATCTCTATCCTTAAAGAGTTTAGTCATCTCCATAACTTTACGAGTTCTAACGCTACGTTGAGCATTGTCATTCATTCTGTTATGGTACTCAGCCTTCTGTCTACAGTAAGCCTTTCTTGCGTCCTTGTTATCAGCTATGTCTACAGGTTTAGAAGGTGGTTCTTCCTCATTCCAAACAGGTATAAACTTTCCGACTGCTCTTCCTTTCTCATAAAGAAGTTCAGCCACCTCTACAGTGAAGGGGTTGTTCTTAAAAGCTACCTTCTGGATCTTGTTTAGGAAGTCGAAACAGGGTTGTCCCTGTATAAGGTAGGGATCACCGCGTCTAACAAGGTCATGCCCTGCCATCACTTCATTTAAGAGGTATCCTCCATGATGTGTAGGACTCCAATCATTAGGCTCAATCAACATGGGTAATGCTTCAGGTGAGAATAACTCACTGGTAGCGATCACTTGGTCTTTGATAGCCATGAACTCAGGAGTAGGCGTGACAATCTGTGGGGTCTTGTTACCTAGTCTAATCTTGGCTCGTGTAAACCAATTAGTAGAGTCACAGACACAAGAGATTAACCAGTTACCTAGTTTAACACGGACTGCATTGCCCCAGTTAGTCCATTTAGGAACCTCTGACCTGTTGAAGAGAGTGCGGACAACCACGAGACGTTGCTGTGTGCCCGCTGAACGGTGCCAATAGTTCTTCTTGATAGTGTGAAGTAGTCCAGGTGCTTCCCGCTCGTAGTGGCGCATCTGGCACTCATTCTCAAGTGCTTGCCCGATAGATCCTGCAACATTAACAAGGTAGCTTGCTTTGTCGTCATAAGAGAATGCTCGATCAAATAGAACTTTACATGCAATGGCTGCGACAGCTAATGGTTCTACGTCCTTGAGATACTTATCAATGTGGGCGTAGTATTGACCAGCTTGTCTACGTCTTAAACGGTCATCACTTGTTTCTTCAATACGTGCCGTGG
>JAAHTG010000390.1_pt3 | contig 14181 bp, 18 predicted proteins | sample 6116081 | NCBI WGS metagenome assembly JAAHTG01 (sample SAMN13939989, study PRJNA603662) | sponge metagenome | isolation source: marine sponge | host: Mycale hentscheli | place: New Zealand | collected 2005 | reverse complement strand
TTTAGTTGTTTTAGTTTCTGCAGATTGACTTTCAACATACTTTTTGTTAGCATAAAGTGGAATCAAGACGAGTGATGCTATGAATGCTATTCCTAAAAGTCTCATTTTAATCACCTTAAACTGCCAATCTAGCACGAAGTGAAACTTGATTGTACCAAGTATAAGCCCCTAAATAACCAATTAATGCAAGCGTAGATAGCATCCAAAGGGCTTGAGGAGTATTTTTATTATCCCAAGAAGACCTAACTGCTTTTACTACTGCGCCGATTACAGGCACATCTTCAATCCATTGTCCAAAAATTATGGACGCAACACCCGTAATGGCTACTATAACACCTACAATTCCAAAAGTCATTGGCCAACTCATTTTTCTAGATTCAGCACCAAAGTGAACATCCGAACCAAGCGGTTCAGTGATTGGTCCAGTGTAAGGTTCTTCCGACATTGGAGTGTGTGTAGCCGTTTCTCCTGAGGTTTGTTCTTGACTACCTTCGGCACGTCCCGCCCAAACAAAGTCTTGTGCAGAGTGGCTTCCAATAACATTTCCGTTGCCAACAGGGTAAGTAATAGGTTCGTTCATACTACTAGTATCAGCCTTTCGACTACTTAAAGATGTCTCTGCTCGATAGTTTGAAACAGGATACAATGCAAAGGTATCCGCAAACTCCTCGACTACATAACTTTGTCGTCGCTTGTATCCTAAAGCAGGTTTCGACTTGCCTCGATATCTTGGACGTAGCCTAACTCCTCGTTCATTATCACCCCTAATCAAGCGCAAAACTGCAGGATGATACCGATACGCAATCGGAATTCCTTTCCACATAGAGGATTCATAATCTGGTGAGCGATATCGGTCAAGCCATGAAATTGCTTGAGGAAAATTCAAACTAGTAATCATAGAATCCCTCTGGATGGTTTAAACTCGGCGTTTTTCGAACCTTTTTCGGCCAACCTTCACCAGGTTGTAAGGTAAAGTAAATCATATTAAACACTCGTCGCTCAGGTTCATTAAGCACTATCATTTTAACATAGTTGTTTTGGCTTTCAATTAAAGGTATAGCACCGTTTTGGTTCAAGGACTTAGGGCGACCGAAGAAAGTGGGAGAGTCCCTTGGATTTTGCAACGTTTCGAAAACGGATTTTTGAGAATCAATTTCTAATGGAATATCCCACCCTGAATTCGTGACAATTTTTCCAGTCAAGTCGTATAATAATTCTATTGTCCAAGAAAAGTCGCCATCGAATCCTCCAATTTCTACCTTTCTTCCATTAGACGTCCACCATTGAAACCCTGGAGAGTCACCATAAACTTCTTCTAAACTTTGCCAATCAATCTCAACATCATCATCAAAACTAATCAAAAACTCCATAGCCTGTGACTCCCTCATGTTTTCATGACGGCTGCCATTTGTGACGTCTAAATATAAATTAAACATCTCATACAATTCGGGATTCGCATAGATGTCCATAATTTGATTACTGTGAATCAACTATATAAAGAGAACCTTCAAATACCTTGACCGTTAATGTAACTTCATGTGGTGGACTGTTGCCTATTTCATTGTCTTTACTACTTTAGCGTGGTTATGGTTTAGATTTCTTACGAATCGTTACGAAGCAGAAATTACTCAATTACAACAAAACCAAACTACAATTGAAACTGTAACTCACACCTTTGAAACTACTTTATCGGAGCAACGAATCTTGTTGTCTCAATTACGAACCGAACGAGATACCAAGTCAGAAATGATTGACACCTACATCAATGAAATCGAACGACTACACAACGAAGTTCGCCATCAAAAAGGACGAGCAGCCTCACAGGCTACTTCGAAAGGGCAAGCCTTGGAAAAGTGGGCACCGTTTGTCGACCATCCCGAAATCGATACCGATTGGAAGATTGAAAACTGGTCATTCTTAGGCAGTCCTATCGACTACATAGTTTGGCACTACTCGACGAATAAAGAGGATAATCTAGTTGCGGGCAAAGTAGTATTCTTAGATGTGAAGGCAGGTAAATCCAGTTTGACGACGAAACAAAGACGGATTCGAGATTTAATTCAAGCAGGCAAGGTTGAGTGGAGAACTATTCGACTCGATTAGAACCTATTAAATAGTTGTCTTTGTAATTAACTTATGTGACGCTCCAAAAACTTAGACAGGAATCATCGGATTTCGACTTATTTATTGACTTCATTGGTCTTGGTGACATAACAGAGGCTCAAATTGATTCAGATAGATTTAATTCCTATTTAAAATATAATTTAGACCCTGCACAAACTGAGTTGCTTTATAAAAAAATTGAGGAATTAGTTTACGAACAAAGAAACTTAAGGATGTTCAAAATTAATCATCGACAATATATTTCACCAAGAGATGATTTACGTAGGCTTGAATTACTTAAAATGCCGAAAGGTTGGTATATATTAATACCGACATCAATTGACCGAAAAAATAAAATCCGAAGGTTAGCAGACACAGGGGTTGAAATACAGTTGAAAGATGTTACTGTAAATGGGGATTTGTTTTACAAGCCCGATTTCTCAGTTCACACTACGGTTGCTTTCCTTTATAATGGCGTTGATAAATCTATTTTAGTTAATCCTTATCAATTGTTAGATTATACCGATATTGGTGAGTATGGACGCGTATTTATCAATCCTAATTGGCTGGAAAATCCAAATAAAGAATATGTTGTTTTTCCTTTGGTTGAATTCCGTAATTCGTTAAGAACTTTAAATTATCCTGACTCGTTTTACTGATACAACCTACGAAAACTCTTATAAGGGTGTGCTACCTATGACATATTGGAGGAAAAATAATGTCACAAGTAGAATTATTAATGAAGCATTTTGAAAACGAAACCAGTATTACGCCCGTAGAGGCAGCAAGTGTGTATAAAATACGCAGTTTGCCTCGCCGTATTATGGACTTGAAAAAGCGAGGCTACACATTTGAACACGTTTGGCGTGTCGATGGTATGGGTCAGCGTTACATGCGATACGTTTGCACAAACCAACCTTGAGTTGATTACCGTGCCCGAAGGTCCCGAAGTAAAGCGTATTACGGAACGTATTAACGATTTTTTCCAGGATACTACTTTAGAATCCATCGAAGTCATAGTTCCTCGATATGGGGAAAAGCAACTGCGAGGGGAGGTGGCGGAGTTTCAATCCGCCCTCCCATTGCAAATCGAATCTGTACAATGTAAGGGTAAGTTTATTTACTTTACCTTGCAAAATGGGTGGACTGTTTGGAACACTTTAGGAATGTCAGGGACTTGGCGTAAGAATAAAGTTAAGCATACTATGTTGACGTTTCACACGTCGGCAGGAAAAATGCATTACAAAGATATGCGACGTTTCGGAACGTTTAGATTTTGTTCTTCGGCTGATGAGTTTGAGAAAAAGTTAGCCTCTTTAGGTCCTGATATTTTGGCAGAAGATGTTTCCGATGAAACCTTCATGTATTGCATGAGGCGCTATCCCAATCGAACTGTAGTGCAATCACTGATGGACCAAAAGGTCTTAGCAGGCGTTGGCAATTACATCAAAGCCGAGGCTTTGTATCGAGCCTGTATTTCTCCACATCGGGTGAACAGTAGTTTAACTGATGAGGAATTAGTTCGATTAAACCAGGAAACGAAATGGGTGATTAGAGCCTCATACGCATCAAGAGGGGCTCGGATTTCAACTTATGAGTTACCAGATGGTTCAACAGGAACTTATAATTTCAAGTTCTTAGTGTATCGACGAAAGACGGACCCTGCAGGCCTTCGAGTGGTTCGAGAGCAAACTCGAGACAAGCGAACTACGCATTGGGTTCCTGAACGACAACACTAAATAGTCGCGTCGTTAATCTTGATGTGATGGTATTAGGTGTGCCTTTATTTCCCATGCTGGCCTTGAGCGGTTACATTGGATACAAAGTCTGGCCATACTTATCCGAATCGAAGCGAGAAACTCCTAAAAATATTGCCGTAAATATAATGGAAGCGGTGACAGATGGAGACATTTGGGAAAGATTATTAGCCACGACAGGTGCTCTCTTTTTAGTTGGACTTTCGGCTTACGCTGTTAAAGTTCTTTGGACAGGTGAGAGTGGATTTTGGCCAACTTTGGCTAAACTCGTGGTCACAGAAGCCTTGATTATTGGGCTGAGTGTAGGAATGGGCATTGTAGCCGTAATATTATATGAAAATGACCCATCTCGCTTTGACAGTAGTCGAGATTTAGTAGCCGAAAGATTTGGCGAGACTACTTTCGCGCTCGCCAATTTAGCCTTCCTTCCGATAGCCGTTTCTAAATTAACCTTAGAGGGCACGGATAATCGTAAAACTACTACTGTGGCTGGAATACTGACCTTAACTGTTTCTGCTGCCTTGACGGGTGCATACATACAATACGAGTTCTTTCAATGATGCACCTAGGGCATACACTTAAATAGTAGAATAGTCATTTTCTAAGTAGAGGGAACAGCGGGTTCCCTAGAATGAAAACCTAAATAGTGATAAATTATGGAGAAAACAAATAAATTCAAAAATACGATGCTTACAATTTTGACTGCAATTATGCTTGCCTTATCGGCAGGCGTAGTTACTGCTGATGGCAGTGACCCACTCGACCCGTCCGATGGCGGGGCTGATTGGGATGGCGACGGTCTAACGAACTCTGAAGAACAACAACACGGGACTAATATGAACAACGCCGATAGTGACGGCGATGGATTACCCGATGGTTGGGAAGTTTCTAATGGATTAAATCCTACAAATGGCGGAGACGCTAATGCAGACCCTGATGGCGATGGTTTAACTAATGCTCAAGAGTATGCTGCAGGCACAAATCCAAATAACGCCGACACTGATGGTGACGGTAAGGCCGACAACGTCGACCAATTCCCAACTGACCCTAATGATGGAGAATACTCCGATTCCGATGGCGATGGAATACCTGATGCTTACGACCCCGATTTCCAAGAATCTAATCCAGGTTCTGGAGATGGAGGAACTGAGGGTGGAGGAGAATCCGACGACCAAGGACAGGGCGAAGGCCAAGGACAAGGACAAGGTCAAGGACAAGGACAAGGTCAAGGCCAAGGACAAGGCCAAGGACAAGGCCAAGGACAAGGCCAAGGACAAGGTCAAGGACAAGGCCAAGGACAGGGACAAGGACAGGGTCAAGGACAAGGACAAGGACAAGGCCAGGGTCAAGGACAAGGTCAAGGACAAGGTCAAGGTCAGGGACAAGGACAGGGCCAAGGACAAGGACAGGGTCAAGGCCAACAAGGCCAACAAGGCCAACAAGGACAACAAGGTCAACAAGGACAAGCAGGTCAACAAGGTCAGCAGTCTGGTCAACAAGGTAACCAAGGTCAGCAAGGTCAGCAAGGCGAACAAGGTCAGCAACAAGATAATGGTCAAGGTCAGCAACAACAAGGTGGCCAACAAGGCGGTCAACAAGGAGACCAACAACAACAAGAACAAAATGGTCAAAATCAAAATGGTCAGTCCCAACAACAACAAGGACAAACCCAAAATGGTCAACAAGGTCAACAAGGTCAACAGAATGACCAACAACAAGGTCAACAACTCGATAATCAAGAGCAGAATGGCGACAACGATAATGACGGTGATGGCATTCCTGATGACTTAGATAATGATGACGATAATGATGGAATCCCTGATTCAATGGATGATTCTCCGAATGACCATGACAATGATGGAATCGACGATGCCGAAGACAATGATGATGATGGTGACGGAATCAACGATGAAGAAGAAGTTAATGATGGAAACGACAACACTAACATTTACGACCACGACAACGACGGTATTCAAGACCGATTTGATTTAGACCGTGACAATGATGGAATCGACAATTACAAGGACTTGTATGAAAACGGTTCAGATGCGAGTCGAGACCATGATAACGATGGTATGGACGATGGTGTAGACACAGATGACGACAACGACAACATTCTTGATGTCGATGAAATTGGTGGTGCTTGGTCTTCATATCGATATGACCACGATAACGATAACATTTGGGACTCGTCTGATTTAGATGATGACAACGATGGTCTTTCTGACTGGTTTGAAATCAACGATGGTAATGACATGACAGGTCAATTCGACCACGACAATGATGGTGTCTCCGATTACCTCGACCTCGACGACGATGCGGATGGTATCCCTGACAACTTAGAAGTTTAAGGTTAACTCTAATCGAATTAGTTTCTAATGCATTTACTTCTGCGGAAGTAAGTGATTTTCTCAATCCAATGGATGATTGATTTCTTTATCGCCAAGTGTCCACCTAAGAGTTTTTACGACACCTTGTAAGGCTTTGAAATTGCGAGCGTGTTCAACCCACTTTTTACTCTTAGGACGAGCCTCCATCATCTTCATTTGATGAAAATTAAGAGTTCTTTCTGCTTTGTCGAGCATCACTTCTATTTCATCCCAACTTCGGTCGTAACTAAAGTGGTTTGAATCTTGGTGGTCAGACATCGCGTTTAATCCCATGTGTTTTCTCGGTGTACGGGCCACATACTTAAAGGTTTACTATTGAAGTCTTTAAGTAGTTGAAGCACTAAGTAAACTTCATGAGTGCTTCTGGAATAACCTTGGCAGGCATAATTATTCTAATTGGATATGCGGGATTGAATCGTGCCACTATCAAACAATATGTTGAAGAAAACGTACCCGAATCTTGGATTAATATTTTAGGATACGCAGGAGGATTTATGCAACTAGGAGCAGTTTTAGCCGTTAGTCGTGGATTACTCGACCGCAAATCAGTATCTTACCACACTTTAAGCCTAGTTGGTTCAAGCGGTTTACTTTTGAATGCTTTCTACTATGGTGCAAATCCTGCAGTAGTTATTAATACTATTTGGATGTCGATGAATGTTATTGGAATTGTTGAAGGGGTCACTAATCTTGAAGTTTTAGAAGATTTACCATCCTTAGACGTAGGATATCCTGCCTCCACTCCTGCATAGTCTTAAGTAGATATTAACGACAAGGTGTTAATGATGCGTTTAATTATCACCCCGAAACTCGAATCTAGTTTAGGTGAGCATCCTGCACTGTGGCGTGGTCTACAAGACTGGCGTTACGAAGTAGAAACATTTTTAGAAAGCATTGGTGTCGCTGCTCAAGCCGAACTTTCGGCTGATTTCCAGGCCGACTCACTGTGTGGACGTATGAACTTATTCATTTCACCTCCTATGACTCGATTTAGGATTGATAAAGACGATTTAGTGTGGCAAATTAAGTATTTCGAGGAACAACTGTCTTTGCCTAAAGTAAATTTCAGTTACGGTTACGGTTACATCGACAAGTAACTTTTAAATAACAAGGTGGCAAATAGATGATTATGAATCGCGATACTTTAATGAAACACCTTACTCAAACGACATTTCGGCGATTTTCAGCCCTTAAATTACCCGTTCAACCGTGTGAAACTTTAGTTTCAAGATTAACGACGCAAGAATAGTCTTATAAGGTAATCTATGTCTACTTAAGGCATGGTAAATCTTAAAGACGTCATTAGACCCTTTTTCGGCTTAGTTGCTTTTCAACCGTTTGCATTGGCTTGGTGTTGGCTAACAGATATGAGTTATGGAACGACTTTTGGATATTTTATGTTGTATTCTACCTTGTGTTTCATCCCTATCTACGCCGTTTACGAACGGTTGTATGAAAGAGTATCTTTAAGTAGCAAAACGGAATAGTTTAATACATGGATGATTGGACGCCGTCAGATGAACAATATGACCTTGTCATGGCGTTTGCTTTGCAAAACGTTATCGAGTATGATGGCAAACCTGAAGCGGGTTCAATCATGAAGCGAATAATGACTATCCAACCAGAGATGCGTCAGTTTGCTCGATATCTAAATCCTATCATTAATGAAACGATGGCAAATGCTATCACCATGTACGAGCAAGATGGTCGGGAGAGGTCTTTAGAGTATTTAGGTGAATTGGGTTTAATTGGTGAAGGAATGTTAGACAGATTCTTAGAGATGGAAGGTCCTAAGATAAAGCGTGAACAAGTTCTAAAAGACCTTCCGAATGCAGAGGTGGGGAACTTTCGTGTTCGTTTTGCTCCGAATCCTAATGCTCCTTTAACTATTGGTCACAGTCGTGGCGTTACTATTAACAGTGCTTACGCTGATAAGTATGACGGCGATTTTATTATTCGATTCGATGATACAGGCATGGGTACGAAACCTCCACTATTAGAAGCGTATGAAATGATTCCTGAGGATGTGAAGTGGTTAACGGGAGATTATCCTGATGAAATGTATTATGCCAGTAATCGATTGGACTTATACTATGAGTATGCTGAGGAACTTATTCGATTAGGTGGTGCTTACGTTGATACTCTTTCTCGAGACGAGTCGGCTGAATTAAAAGCCCAAGGTCTTCCAAACCCGTATCGCTCAAGAACGATTGGTGAAAACTTACTTCTTTTCAATCAAATGATTGACGGAGACTATCTACCAGGTGAGGCCGTGTTACGGATTAAAAGCGACCCTAATGCTCCCGACCCTGCAATGAGAGATTTCATTTTGTTTAGAATGCAGGTCGGAGGTCATCCTCTACAACCTGATGCAACTTGTTGGCCCTTACTAGATTTTCAGTCTGCTATTGATGACCACGATTTAAATATTACTCATATTATCCGTGGAAGCGACCTGCAAGCCTCGACTCGTAAACAACAGATTTTATATGATATTTTTGGTTGGGAGTATCCTGAAGTAGAATATTGGGGTCGTGTTAGCATTTTAGAGGATGATGGAACTCCAATCTCATTCTCGTCTTCGGCTTACGCTCGAGGAATTAAAGAAGGTGTTTATGAAGGTTGGGACGACCCAAGACTTTACACCGTGCAAGGGATGCGAGCCCGAGGCTACTCTCCTGAAGCCATTACTCAATGGTGGAAAGACATGGGAATGACACGAAGAGATATCAAAGCACCCTTATCTAGTTTAGATGCTTTAAATCGTGATACGTCGACTAAACGGGCAGAAACTTTCGAGTCCGATGAAGTTATCGACCCATTTTACGACTCAGATTGTTTAATTTGCGCTCGTCCATTTGGTGATGGGTTTGGTATGTGGGCTAGTCGAATAAGATTTGATGAAGTAGAAACAGCATATTACGCAGCCGTTAAAGATGCTAAGCGAGACGCTTACACTGATTTGATGAATCAACGCATGAGCGGGGACTTAATTATGACTCAAGGTGAAGATTCTTGGAAAGTATTCAGAGATGAGTACTTATCTGATGAGGAACGTGACGAGATTGAATATACGGCTACTTACACTTTAAAATCTAAGAAGAATCCGTATGGAGTCCGTAAAACTGCTCGTACTTTACCCTACTGGTGGTTAATGCAGATTCCTGTCACATATCCAGATGGTACAGAAGAACTAGGGCATGGCTTGGATGCTTTGAATGCTTACATGGCACAGTATTTAATCGAAGGGAAAAAGGAATCAAGTTTGGCTAAACAGGTGGAAGCCTATTTGCGTGAAATCTTAGTCGTACCTGAGAAGATAGGAGGTCAAGTTATGGACATTCAAGAGTTTGGTTTAAATCCGCCTACTCGACGTATACCTGCATTTAGCCCTAGATTTTTAGAAGATTTCGAAGCCAATGGCGTTTCGGCCGACCCACCTCCACCACCTCGTGATAACACCGACGGCTCGTGTGTAATCTGCGGACGTGATTTCATATTCAGTCCATTGGCTCAATCTCTTAGTGTTACTTACGCTCAAAAGAGTGATGGTGGCGTAATTGATATGAAGTCAAGAAAAACCATGCCTGAAGATGATTCAGTTTCCAGAACTCCAGTTCACATTGCAGGGAAATACTTGTTTACTTATCAAGGCTCAGCCTTAGATGAATACATTAAACAAAATAAATCTCCCTCTCAAAAGGTAATTAATCTGTTGAGATTAGCCTTAGTGCCTGGGATTACGGCGAATCGTGAAATGTTCCAACTGCTAAAGGGATTGCAATTCCAAGAAGAAGCACCGATTCAATTCCCATCTAAATTTATTGATGAGTTTGAGGCTGAATCCGATGAAAGACTTGAAATAGTTCATGGAGAATATGCACCAACCGAATTGATTATCAAACGGTTAAAGGAATCGGGTGTTTGGGAACTTGGTGATGACCCTTATGCTGGTGCTTGGGATGCTATCAAATGGTGGGCGACTGTTAAAATTGAGGATGGAACTTTGGTTCGTGCAAGAAAAGGTGAAAGTCGAAATGACCGATTCAACATTAACATAATTCTAATTGTAGACGAGATGACAGAGGGTTATGGTAGAGTAACTGTATCTTATACGGATATGGATAATGCCGATTGGGAGGATTCATACGGTGAAGAGATGGAACAACTTGGTAAAGAACTCACTATCATATTGAAAAATAATGGAATGTTTCAATCGGGCGACTTTTTGGAGTATGGTGGTATGGGTGAGTATTACGAGGTGCATTGGAGTGATTTGATTAGGCACGACTGTGCCGCTAACGCAGACTTTGACATTTATGAAGATGACGTAATCATGATGGAGTGCAACACTTGTGGAAGAACTGCAACTTTCAGACAAGAAACTCCATACGAAGGACCTAGAAATGCCGAAACTTTAAAGGCTGAATCTTTCAATACTGAAGAAGGCGAAAGAAGTTTCACCCTCATTTGGGCTGAGGAAGAAGAAAAAGTCAACACATTGTTATCTCACAGAACCCTAGTTAAAATTAAATATAATGATGGTAAGGAATTATATATGTCTAAAAATATCAAACCAGACCAATTTGAAAGATTCATGAAGGAATTGATAGATATCAGTGGAGTCGACACCTATACTCGAAATATTGATTATGAACTTATTGAACCCTTATTTGGCGTGGGAAGTAAGTATCATAGGAGGGCTGAATTACCTTGGGATGGCACAGGGGGAGATTTAGGTACGTGGTCTTTACAGAGTTTTAATGACCACAAGGGTTTGTTTGGACAATCTGCTGAATCAGTTTTAGCATCGGTAAAGTCGGCAGAAACTATCGACCAAGCCCAAGCCGTGTTAAGTAACTACTCAGGTCAAGGCATGATGGCTGAAAATCTACAGTATTTAAACTCTATTATCTCGTATGATTACGGGTCTGGTAAAAATGCTGACTTCGAAGTTTACGGAGCGCCAACCTTACAAGATGTGCAAAAATTCGCCGAAGGACTCGTCAACATTCAACGATTCTTGGAGGAATAGTGTAATGAAGTCCCCGTTCGCTTCGCTTAATTGGGGTGTTTTCCAACCTGAATCTGGTTACATACTAATTCTTACTCAAGTCGCGGCTAGTGGAGGAATGGATTCCGAAACTACCCTGTATGGAAAAAATACAAAGGTATACACCACTTTTGCCTCGGCATTCGAACGGTTATTCCAACAGGCTGCTCAACAAATGGATAACAGGGCAGAATGGTTTCTTGAGAATATTGATGAGGGAATAATAAGTGGCGATGATATAGCCAATGAATTGGGTCTTGACAGGGCACCCACCATTTTTGATATACAAGGATATTACAACGAAGCACCGCAAACGGCAAATTTAACGATTTATACCCTTGGTGGAGGCAGCAGCAGCAGCAGCAGCAGCAACACCGTGGGCGAAAACGCGTTTCGTCAACTGTGTCGCGATGTGTGGGCTCGATTAAGCAAACTGGAACGTTTTGCGGAGTGGAGTGATTATCGAGTTCTTACACGTCGTACTTTGACCGACACGGAACGAGAGCAATTAAATCAAGCATTTGAACGATTCATCGACTTAATTCCTCCTATGAATCTCAAAGGCATAATGTCATTTAAAACGGAGTTTTTAGATGATTACTACAGTAGCGAGACTCAAATTAATATTGACCTTTTACCGCGAAATATGGAGGGTCGAGCATGACGTCCCCTTTTGCAGCCCTTAATTGGGGCACTTTTGGTCAAAAGACGGCCGTGTATCGAGTTCGAATTATTCAATCCATGACTGATGAAGGTTGGGATGAGGAAGTCTTTACGGATGCTCGAACTGAGGAATATTATTTTTCTAACTTATCTGATGTTTTCAAAATGGCGGCGTTTAGATTTCGAACCGACTGTGATTATTGGCTTCAAGATGGTGAACTATCTTTAGATAACGATGTATCCAGTTATCGAAGAGTTAGTATTGGTACGAGAAACATGATAAGCCCGTATTGGGTGGAACAAATGAAAGACCCATCCAGTGAACACTATGATGCAGACAATCCCTGGGGACGAGGAGTTTTAAAAACACGGCTGGTGTATCGTCAGTTCACTCAATTCATCAAACCTAATTACCAGTTAATTATCAATTCTGATGATGTTCAAACCGTACTTCGAGACACACTCGAGTTTGCTGTGTCTGAAAACATGACTTGGGACGAAGGATACACAGGATTTCGACCCGACTTACCCTCAAACCTCGAATCTGCAATTGAAGAATTCAATTCTCAATTGCTAAGTGAGTATGCTACCGTGGTTGGATTAATGGAATCTAATGAACGAGAGATTAGTAATTATCCTAATGAGATGTCCATTTACTTAAATCGTAATCTTACGTATGGTATTCCGTTCGACTTATTCCGATATCCGCTCAAGATTTGCGATATCAAGTGTTACTTGAATCGTGAAGATGGATGTGTTGACTTCGAAGGCTATGAAATAGAAGTCCACATGCTCACATTTTTGGGTTAAGGTTATATAGGCTAGTGCCGTCGTCAGTTTATGAGCCGACTACCTAACGGACTAAGCCCGCAACAAATGACTGCCTTTCAAACGTTCTTTGACCAAGTTAAAGACGAATCACTGGAATCTAAGGAATTGGCCGAGTTTACTCGCCTAGTCCTCGGAGGAAATTCCATTACAAGTCGTAATGAGGCAAATGAATCGAGTTATCGTCGCCACACCGATGGAGACCGTTGGGCACAGCGAAAGTTTGCAGGTGTTTATGGTGCGAAACTTTTGGAAAAGGGCACTATTAAAGACTTTTTAACTCTTAATTCTGCTATGGGGTCTTCTAAGGCCGATGCCATTACTAAGAAAGCGGCTAAGATGCTCCGAGACGCTAAAAATTGGGAAAAGTCGTGGCAAAAGCATTCTTCGACAGGTTGGTATTCTACTCTGCCTGCCGAGCAACTCGCTGAATACACAGCCCAAGAGCAAGCCCGTGCCGACGAAAAGATTAGAGTTTTCAGTAACGATACTGCACTTCGTCAAGTCGTGGCTTTCCGCCAATCATGGCAACCTACTATCGACACCTTAACTTACGCTAAAAAGCAAATGAAGGCTTGGAATCGAGAACGCCGTGAGGCTAAGAAAGCGGCTAAGCCTCCAATGATTGGAGGCGTTCAAATGCCGACAGAATACTTCCTCGTTAAAGAATCAGTTAGAAACCAAATTGAAGACTTGATTAATGATGGCATCAAGCCCCAATACGAACAATGGAAGGTTGACCAACACGCTAGAGTATCCGACCTGTTGACTCAATTCGACGCAGAAAATACTGACAAAGTTTGGACTGATGAAGAAATGTTTACTCGATATAATTATCGTGAGACCTGCAATGTTCACGAGCGTTACTTTAAGTATGGTAACATTACACCAAGCCATACATGGCGCTCTAAGGACAGAACTTGGGCTTACACAGGCTTGAAGGAGGGTTGGCAAGATATGTTGACTAAAGACATCCATGAGATGGCTGAGACGATGCGTTTGCAATTCATCGGCTACATGATGGAGAAAGTCTTGCCTGTTGTTGCAATCAAGGACTCTGAGATGGTTGATGCTACAAATTACATTGACCGTGCACCTCGATTTGGAGAATACGTGCGTTTCAACTTCGCTTTTGCGGATGAGTCTTCTTTTGACCTCGAAGGATGTGTTGAGCAATCTTACTCGAGTCGTGGATTGCCATTCTTTAGATTCCCTCGTCGATTTTACAATGCTACTCTACCAACTGGAGTAAAACTCAAGAAAGGCAAGATGACACCATTCAAAACCATGGTGCAAGTGTTTTGTCAACAGTAAGCGTGGTCTTTAAATAACAAGACGATGAATGATATGCTATGACTAGTCTATCTAAGTTGATTATGCAAGTCAA
>JAAHTG010001706.1_pt1 | contig 14189 bp, 13 predicted proteins | sample 6116081 | NCBI WGS metagenome assembly JAAHTG01 (sample SAMN13939989, study PRJNA603662) | sponge metagenome | isolation source: marine sponge | host: Mycale hentscheli | place: New Zealand | collected 2005 | reverse complement strand
GCAATAGCAACAGAGCAAAGTTTTAGCTTCATACCAAGAAGCCAAACTTACGATACGTTACTTGTTCAGAACGAAGCGACAGGCGAAGAAGTTACTATTACAATCACAAGTTTTACTAATGGCGACTACTACGACACAATAAACGCTACCTTTGTAAACGGTGACTTTAGCTTAATTGAAAACAACTTTTATAAGCTTACACTAAAAAACGGAACTACAATAGCACATAAAGACAGAATATTCTGCACGAACCAAACGCCTGTAGTAAACTATTCAGTCAATGACGGTCAATATACGTCAAACGTTTCAAACAACGAATTTATAATTTATGAGTAATAATATACACTTATTAGAATTAAGCACTTACGAAGCACCTGTAATAACAGAAAGCAAACGTAACGATTGGGTAGAATACGGTGAAGACAACAACTACTACGGACACTTGATAGATATGTATACTAATAGCACTACAAACAATGCTATTATAAACAACATTACAAGGCTGGTTTACGGTAAAGGCTTAAACGCAACAGACGCACAAATTAAGCCTAATGACTATGCAGTAATGATGTCGCTATTTAAGAAGCAAGACGTTAGACAACTTGTAACAGACTTAAAGCTACTTGGTCAATGTGCAATGCAAGTAATTTATAGTAAAGACCGTAAGAAGATTGTAAACGTTCACCATATACCTGTTCAACTATTAAGACCAGAGAAGTGCAACGAAGACGGTAAAATAGAAGCTTATTACTATTCTGACGATTGGTCAGACGTAAAGAAATACCCACCAAAAAGAATTAGTGCTTTTGGGTGTTCAAAAGACGGACTTGAAATATATATGGTAAAACCTTATAGTGTAGGTATGAAATATTTTGCACTTGTAGACTATACAGGTGGCTTACCTTATTGTGCTTTAGAAGAAGACATAAGCTGCTACCTAATCAACGAAGTAAACAACGGCTTTAGCGGTAGAACGGTAGTAAACTTTAACAACGGAATACCAAGCGAAGAACAACAACACTTAATAAAGAACAAAGTGCTTAACCAACTGACAGGTACTTACGGTGAAAAGTTAATAGTTGCTTTTAACAATAACGCAGAAAGTAAGACAAGTGTTGACGCAATGCCTGTAAACGATGCACCAGACCTTTATTCAACTTTAAGCGAAGAATGCTTACGAAAAATAATGTTAGCACATAACGTTACTTCACCTTTATTATTTGGTATTGCTTCAAGTAATGGCTTTAGTAGTAATTCAGACGAACTAAAAGACAGTTTTGCACTATTTAACAATATGGTTATAAAGCCAATGCAAGAACTTCTAATAGACGCATTTGACGAAATACTTGCATACAACAACATAAGCTTAAACTTGTACTTTAAGACACTTAAACCACTTGAATTTGTAGAAATCGGTGTTCAAGTAGGAACAGAAGAACTTGAAGAAGAAACAGGCGTAGAATTAAGCAAAGACGAAGCAGCGGCAGAACTTATTGCGTTAGGTGAAGACGCACACCCAGAATGGTTATTACTTGACGAATACGAAGTAGACTACGACATAGACGAAGAAGAAAACGAAATGCTTAACAAGGCGGTTAAATTAAATATGACTGACAAGCTTGTAAACCTTGTTTCTACAGGTTCAGCGTTTCCAAATGCTAAAAGTGGACAAGACAGAGTAATAGACGGTATTAAGTTTATTACACGTTATGTTTATGAAGGCGAAAGAAAAGACGATAGCAGACCTTTCTGTACTAATATGATGAAAGCCGATAAGATATATCGTAAAGAAGACATAATTAGAATGGGTACACAAGAAGTTAATAAAGGTTGGGGACCACGTGGCAGAAATACGTATTCTATTTGGAAGTGGAAAGGTGGCGGAAATTGTTATCATCGCTGGAACAAACAAATATATGTAAGTTTTGAAGGCACAGGAATTGACGTACGCAGTCCAAAAGCTTCACGTATTGCAGTTAAGAAGGCAGAAAAATACGGATACAAAATAAGAAATAGCAAGTTAGTAAGTCAAAGACCTATTGATATGCCGAACCAAGGTTTTTTACCAAGTAACAAAAGACAATAAGAATGGCAAAAGCACTTTTAATATCACGAAATGACGTTGTTAAGTTTACTTCTGTAAATGGAAATGTAGACGTAGATAAATTTATACAATACGTTTCTATCGCACAGGACATACATATTCAAGGTATGTTAGGAACACGACTACTTGAAAAGATACAAGCAGACATAATTGCTGGTACTTTAGCAGACCCATATTTAAGCCTTCTAACGACTTATATTAAGCCTTGCTTAATACACGCAAGTATGTTAGAGTATTTACCTTTCGCAGCTATTACAATAGGCAACAAAGGCGTATATAAACACGGAGCAGAAAATAGCGAAACGGTAAGTAAAGACGAAATAGACTTTTTAATAGAACGTGAAAGAAAGACTTATGACCATTACAAAGAAAGGTTCATAGACTACATTTGTCAAAATTCTACTTTATTTCCAGAATACAATACAAATAGCGGAAGTGATATGTACCCAAATACTTACAACAATTTTACAGGTTGGGTTTTATGAAAAAGAAGTACAAACCAAAAGCAAAAAACGTTAAACGTTTAGAACTATATTTAAAAGAATACTATGGCAGAAATACGGATAAGCCAATTAACGGCAAAGGCAAGTAATTTAGAAAGTACAGACGAATTTGCTATTGCTGAAGATGACGGTGCTGGTGGTTATGTTTCTAAAAAAATAACAGGCGCAGAATTAAAAAACAGTAGCTTAATATTTACAACTAATAGCACTTACAATTTTAGTTTAGTAGATGCGAATAAGACCGTGTTTTTGGCAGATGCTACAAGCGTAATTGCAAGAATACCTAACAACACTTCGGTAGCTTTTGATATAGGAACACGGATAGAACTTATACAAAACGATAGCGGAAGTGTTCAGATAGTACCTGTAAGCGGTGTAACATTAAAAAGCGAAGGTGCAAAAGATAGCTTATCAGCGCAGTATTCACAAGCAACACTATTAAAAACAGATACGAATACTTGGTACTTATTCGGTGAAATAACAACATAAGAAAATGGCAAACACAATAGGTTTCGGACAAGCAGCAGTAAATAATACTATTGACTACGGACAAGGCGCAACAGATAATACTATCAATTGGGGTAAAAGTCAAACGTTATCGCCAAGCGGTGAAACTAACATAACAGGAACAGGTGCAACACCAAGCTTTAGTAATGTAAATTCGTTTAGTTTTGATGGAGTTGATGACTACTTTATGGGTACAAGCACTTATTCAGAGTTAGACGGAGAAACAAAAATGACTTTTTCCTGTTGGATTAAACCGACAAGCGCATCTACAAACATTATTGCTTCAATTAAAGATAGCGGAAGCACAGAGCAATTTCGTGTTCTTTTTCATAGTAGCAGATACATAAATATTAGAACGCACACAGGCAACGGTAGAGATACAAGAACTGCAAATTCAAGTATAACTTTAAATGTTTGGACTCATATATCTTTTTGTTTAGACTTTTCATTGTCATTAGGTTCAAGAGGTAAAATATTTATCAATGGTGTTGATGCCACAAGCGCAGACTCAATGAATCAAACCTCTATTAATACAAGCGGAGGAGGATTAAGAATAGGAGCTCGTGATGTTAGTAGCTTATTACCATTTACAGGTTTGATAGAAGAGGTCGCAATATGGAGTGGAACAGACCAAAGAGCAAACGTAAGTGAGATTTATGGAGGAGGTCAAGCTGTAGACTTAAACAATTTAGCGACTGCACCACAACCTACGACTTGGCAACGTATGGGCGACAATGCAACTTGGAATGGTGCATCTTGGACGATGACAGATGTCAATGGAGGTTATACCAATAGGTCAATCAATATGATTGAAGCCAATAGAACAACAGACGTACCGCCTAATCCTTTTGTAAATACACAGAGCATACTATTAGATGGTGTTGATGATTATGTTGACATTGGGAATTTATCGGCTATAAGCAACACATCGACATTCTCTGTAAGTACTTGGTTTAAAACTAACAATGTTTCTTCACAAACTTTTTTGTGGTCTCAAGGAAGCGGCTCTTCTCAATTGTTTGCGCCATCTATATCGGCAAAAGATTTAATAGTTTTTTCGGGTTCAAGCAGTATCTATGTTAGAAAGAATAACATTTTTAATTCTACCGATTGGTTTAACCTTGTAGTTGTTTATAATGGTTCTTTAACTAACGCTGAAAGAATAAAATTGTACTTGAATGGTTCTTTATTAGTTGCGTCTGTTTCGGGCACAATACCGACAACCACACCAACATTTACAACAAACGCTAAAATAGGTGGTATCACTTACTTAACTAATTACACTTTTAATGGCACGGTGGACGAAACAAGTTTTTTTAATAATGCTCTTTCGCAAACTGAGGTAAATACAATTTATGGAAGCGGTGTTCCTTCAGATGTTTCAACAATTAGCGGTATTACTAATTGGTATCGTTGCGGTGACGGAGATACTGCACCAACTCTGACAGATAATATTGGAAGTAATGACGGAACAATGACAAACTTTACAACTTTCAGCACAGACATACCAACATAAAAACGAATAATAAAATGAGTACAAGAATAGCAGACACATACGCAACCATAAACATCGCAGATTTAGTAAACATTGACTTTAGTCAAGTAGGTGAAACGGATCAAGATACAATCCGAAAGTCATTAGATGAATCTCAGTTTGTTATTAAGTACAACACCGAACCAACATTCATTGCGGATGGTAGTGTTGTGCCGGTGCAAATATTAACACATTCCGAGGCACTTGTTTTGATGTCAAGTCCTGAATGGAGTGAACCAATACCGGTTGAATAATTTTACAATATGAAACATAATCTTTACAATTCGAAAAGCGGTTTTGAGGTCAAAGATATTGACACGGAATCAAGAAAAGTTGCGGTCTATTTATCAAAGTTTGATGCATTGGATTCCGATATGGATGTCATTCGAAAGGGTGCATTTAAAAAATCTATTCAGGAACGGGGTGTTAACTCAACATCAAATCGAAAGATTGCCTTTTTACGCCATCACGATTGGGAAAAGCAAATTGGTAAATTCCTTGAATTGCGTGAAGATGACTATGGTCTTTATGCGGTTGGACAACTTGGTCGGTCAACTGATGGTGAAGATGCCTTGAAAGATTATGAGGATGGAATAATCAAAGAACATTCAATCGGATTTCAATACATTGCCGATAAAATGAATTTTGTGGAAGATGATACATATGGCACAAAGGGATACAATGAAATTAAGGAATTAATTTTGTGGGAAGGTAGTGCGGTGACATTTGGTTCGAATGAACACACATACGTTATTGGAATGAAAGGTCAGGATAAAACCGACCACATTGAAAAAATAAAAAAAGAATTGAATCTTTGCATCCGTGCTTTGGCAAATGGAAAAGGCACCGATGAAAGATTGTATGAAATTGAAATGAAAGTCAAATACTTGAATAGTCAATTAATTTTACTTGCAACAAATGAACCGGTCGCAGACCATTCACAAGAAACCAAGTCAAAAGAGATTGTTCAACCATATGATTGGAATTTCGTGGTAAAGTCACTTGAAACAAAACAGACTTTTGCCGATTATCCTGAACAAGCAAAGAAAAATGCAAAGCGTGGGATTGAATTAAATGAAGCGGTCAACAATCGTTGTGCGACAAGCGTGGGAAAAAATCGTGGACGTGACCTTTCACAAGGTCGTGGGTTGTCTTTAGATACCTTAAAACGTACTTATTCCTATTTGAGTCGTGCGAAAACGTATTATGATGCTAATGATTCAAAAGCGTGTGGAACAATATCATACTTGTTGTGGGGTGGGAACGCAATGTTGTCCTATTGTGAACGGAAACTTGCCGAATTAGATAAATAAAATATTAACAATTTAAAACAAAGAAAACGTGGAAAACACTAATCTTACACCGGAAGAGGTTGTTGAAAAATTAAACAACACTTTCGCAGAAAAGATGCAAAACGTTCCGACAAATGCGGATGTTGATGCATTAAAAAGTGACCTTGAGTCATTGAAAAATCTTGAGTCTAAGTCTCAGGAATTAGAAAAGTCTATTGCAAAGTTTGAAGGTAAACTTGAAGCAATGGCAGAAAAAACGGTTGAACCAAAAGTTGAAAAACTTTCACTTGGTCAATCGGTTGCTAAGGCATATGAAAAGAATCTTGATGCAATTAAAGATGCGGTTGAAAAAGGTGGTAAAATGTCTTTAAACATTAAGACAACGACAATCACAAACGATTACACCGGAGACTTTGCACTTACTGATTTCGATTCTGAAGTTGACAGAACGGTTCGTAAAAGATACGGAATCCTTGAGAACGTAAACACCGGACAAACCGGTTCAAAATTTGTTACTTACGTGCAACAAACTGCGGATTCAAACACCGGATGGACTGCGGAAGGCGGTGCAAAAACGGAAGGCGAACCAACGTGGTCGGAAATTTCTGAGGAAGTGAAAAAGATTGCATCTTATGTGAAGGTTTCAAAAGAAATGCTTGATGATTTATCTTTCATTCGTGGTGAAATAAACAACGATTTGATGGAAGGTGTTCGTGAAGGTATTGAAGAAGCATTATTGAACGGAACCGGTGCAACCGGACAAATCAAAGGTTTGATTAACGCATCAATGGGATTACCGGGATACAATGGTAACTTTGATGATGAAATTCAAGATGCAAATATCACAGACTTAATGAGAGTGGCGAAGGCACAAATTGAGGCATCTAACTTTTCACCAACACACGTTGTGTTGAATCCTGAAGATATCGCAAAACTACAATTGACAAAAGCATCAGATGGAATGTATACTTATCCAATGTTTTTACCAACACAAGCCGGTGATGGTGAAATGTCAATTGCCGGAATGAGAGTAATTTCTTCAACTTATATGCCGGTAGGCGATTACCTTGTTGGTGATTTGTCAAAGGTAAATGTTAAGTTCCGTGACGATATGAATCTTAGCGTTGGTTTAGATACTGATGATTTTACAAAAAATATGATTACAATCTTAGCAGAGGCAAGACTTGTTTCTTATGTAAAAAACAATCAAAAACTTGCTTTCGTTTATGGTGACATTGCTACTGATGTTGCTCTAATTCTTAAGCCATAATAACACAAAACTATGGAGGACAAGAAACCAATAAAAAACAAGAAACAACGTAAACCAAGAACCAAAAAACCGGTTGACTTTAGTATTGACACAAAGAATGTTGATATTGATTTCAAGCGTGATGAGGAAGGGAACGTTGAATTAGATATTGACACAAAAAAGTTCGATGCCAAATTCACAAAGATTGATGGAAAAGTCACTTTGGGTGTGGACATTGATGATGATGGTATCTATGATTTTGTTGCTAATGGTGAAGCCGATTTTATGAAAAGGAATCAAGTTTGGTCGGTGACCGGCAAGGTTTTAAAACAATGGTTAAAGTCTAAATTTGGAAAACTCAAAAAGTAATGCCTTTAATAACAACACAAGATTTCATTAATAAGTGGGAATTAAGTACCGGAATGTATTCAACGGCAAAATTGTCGGAGTATATTGACCGGTACGAACCACAATATCTTCGCCAATTGTTTGGTGTGGATTTATACAATGCTTTCATTAACGATTTGGATAACAACGTGCCAAGGTCACCCAATTTTAAATTGGTGTTTGATCCGTTGTATGTTGACGAAAATCTTTATTATATGATTGAAAGCCGTGGTGTCTTGGATATGTTAAAAGGGTTCATTTATTTTGAGTATGCGAAAGACTTACTAAATCAAATGACACCATACGGAAACGTGCAACAAACTGCGGAAAATTCAGTTGTTGTCAACACATTGCAAACGATGATGTACGCACGATATAATGAATCAATTACGTCTTATCAAAACATTAGGAATTATATTCTTATCAAGAATCCTGAAGTTGGTCAAGTCGTTACGATTACATTGTCAAATGCCGGTACAAATTATTCGGATGCTTTAGATGTTGCAACAACCGGTGGAAGCGGTTCAGGATGCACGGTTGACATCGTTCAAACCGGAGGTGTTATTGATGCGGTTACAATCAACAAAGTCGGAAGCGGTTACAAGGTGGGTGATATCTTGTCCATCGTTGGAGGTGATAGCAATGCAACAATCACATTGTCGTATGTCGGCAAAGGTGAGTATAATGATTATAATGGTATAAACAAAGGAACGGCATATTGGATATGAGTAAAGAAATCACACAAATTGTTGATGGTTTGGTGTCGGAAATTGACAATACAATTCTTGGTGAATGGGATGTGGTTAATCAAAGGACAAATGTCTGTGAAACAAAATGGGCGAGAGTCGGTAAAGTTGTCGCAGATTCCGAGGGTTACGAATACACCATCACCGAAATTGAAGTCGATGAATGGATTAAGGCGGTTGCCGTTGATTCAACAAACACAAATCCATTGAACGGTGTGATATATTTATCCGTTCCTTTTTACTTATCAGGAACAAAAGTTGCAACCAACAACGAGTGGACAAAGAGTTCAAACAACTTAACAACCAAAACACCTTTGGCGTGGTTGCTTGAAGTGTTACGAATCCAACAATTTGGTCGTGGTGATACAAGGGATTTTGCGTGTGATGTACGAATGTTTTTTCTTGATGAAACAGATATTCGAAACTATTACACAAAAGACCATCGTGAAAATGTCGTTTATCCGATGCAAAACTTAGCGATGGAATTCATTGGAATCATACAAAATGACCGACAATTTCAAACACTTGATGAATGGGAATTAATTACATTCTCAAGGTTCGGAGTTGAAAGGGATAATGGAATGTTTCAAAATGTCCTTGATGCCAATTTAAGCGGTGTCGAGTTGCGTGTTACGTTAACAAAATACAAAGTGAATTGCAAGTGTTAATTCACAAAAGGGTGGTCACCTGATAACCAAAAATTAAAATACTTAATACTCTAAAAAAAAAGAAATTATGAGTTTAGGATGTAATTGCGAATTGGGATTATCGAACACCGGTAGACCATCGTGCGTACCGATTTTTTCGGTAACAAGTTCGTTGATTATGGTTCCGTTAAAAGATAGCCAAGGAGTCGCAAATGCGATTGACTTGACTGCGTCGGTTCCGGTTTGGTCAACATTAATAAATGAAGCGGATTCATCGAAGAGATGGTTCCCATTACCACAATTTGAAAACGTTGAATTGCCAAAAGCGGATTCACTTTTTGAAGAAGCAAATTCAGGAAAGATGGCTTTCCTTAGACAAGGGAAAAGAAGTTTTGCCGGTGAATTATGGAGTGAAGATTCAACACCAACATTGCTTGGAAAACTACAATTGAACAGATGTGTTGATTTTGGAATCTTTATCATTGATGTAAATGGTAATTTAATTGGTTCAAAAGTTGGTGACCAATTGTTACCAATACCGGTTGACAATCCATCATTTGATCCGAAGTTTGCTTTTGCAACAGATTCAACGGTTCAAAAATTAATGCTTGGATTTGACTTTGACAGATTGTTTGATGAGTCTACAATGTATATGATTACACCAACGGAAGCCGGTGTCAACTTTAACGACCTTGAAGGTTTAGTTGACGTTGTTCTTGCTGAGGTGTCATTGACAAACACGTTGTTGACTGCAACCGCAAAGTTCGAATATGGAACGGCATACAATCCTTTAAAATACAAAGGTGCTTTAGTCGGTGATTGGGCAATTTATGATTCCACAAACACAATCGTTGTCGGTGGTGCTTCCGCTTCAACTGAAGGTCCTGACGGAACATATGCCATCACATTATCAGGTTTAACAACCGGTGATGTGTATGAATTAAGAACCGCTAAAGATGGTTTTGAAGGGAAACTTTCATTTACTGCGGTAGCGTAATTTTTGGTTAAATAATACAATTAAGGGGTGGGGTATCCCATCCCTTTTTTTGTAATTAATAAAAATAATTGTGAAAATGCTTGGAAAATACAAAATTGATTTAAACGTGCTTTTAAGACGTTTTAAACAACTTTAGTGTTTTGTTAGTATAACACCATTAAAAAACCGAGAAAGTAAAAAACTCAGTAACGACAAGGGTTTTAGAGGCACAAAATTTGACATAAAAAATGACATCACTTAAAGAAACAAAACTTGGTTCATTACTCAACGTCACAAGAATTGCGTTGAAAATGGATGTGATTTGGTTGCGTGTTTTTAGTGATCCGACATTCAAAAGATACATTTTGGATTTGGTCAGGCAAGACCAATTGTTCAAAGAGGGTATTGATGAGGATGGTGATATTATCGGAACGTATTCCGAAGCAACCGAAATGATGAATCCAAGCAAAGTTGCCGGTACACCATACACACTTTTTGACACCGGTGAGTTTTATAATTCGTTCGTGATTAACGTTGGAAAACGTATCTTTGAAATTGATGCCGACACTACAAAAATGGATGGTGAAAGTTGGTGGATACAAAACAACATCACAAAGGATGCAATTTTAGGATTAACGGATGAAAATAAAATCAAACTTTCTGTCGAAGTTAAAAGGCGTTTTCTCATCGAAACAAGAAAATTACTATTACAAAACTATTGATGACTTACCATTATACAATTGGGTTGAATGTCAAAAAGGCAAGATTGAATTTGTCAGAAAAGGTGACAAAGGAACGACAGAACAAGACGATGTTGTATGGATGGAAATATACGACCAATACATTAAAGAATTTGGTCTTGGTAAATTACATATAAAGATGTTGGAAGCAATGAAGAAAAAAGCATTGTTACAACTTGAGTATGTAAAAACACGAAATGCCTTTCAACTTACAAAGATTGAAATGCAAATAACAAAATTGGATGGAATGTTGGCGAACAAAGGTTCAGGAATATCCATCGAACAAACACTTGTTCACTTGTCAAAATGGATTGGGCAATGGTTGAACACAAAGAAACTGACAACAAGGGAATATTTTAATTTAGTTCGAGAGTTCGAACGATATAATAAACAAAGTAATGGCGAAGCAAATAAGAGCAAATGAGTTATTTGAAAAGGAAGATATCTTTGAAGGTATTCGAAGGAGTGCCGAAAAGACAATGGTCACCTTGGAAAAGGTTGACAAAGAGTTCAAAGACCTTGGTGAAACTTTAAAAAAGAGTTTGGGTAAAGCATCATTCACCGGATCAAAAGAGTTAAAAGAATTTCTTGCAATGGTTGAAAAGGCGAACAACCTACAAACTCAATCGGTAAAAATTGAAAAGGAAAAAGCCATTGCCGAACAACAAGCCGAACGATTAAAGCGTGAAAAGTTAAAAACACAAACCGCAGAAAATAGAGAACAAGAACGACAGAACAAACAAAAACAACGTGCTTTAAAACTTGCCAAAGACGAACAAAACGCATACAAGAAACTTGTCAAGTCAACAAGGGATTTAAAAAACGAATCGAAAAGATTAGGTGCGGAATTGTTACATCTTGAGCAATCAGGAAAAAAGAACACCGCACAATATAGAAAACTTGAATCACAATATAAGCGTGTAACAAAGTCGGCACAAGCCGGTGATGTGCAACTCAAAAAACTTGATAAAACCGTTGGTGATAACTTTAGAAATGTCGGTAACTATTCCGGTGCATTAAACACCTTGAAAAACGGATTAATGCAATTAGGGGTTGCCTTTGGTACGGCACAAATTGTTCGAAATGTTGCCGGTATCATTGTTGACTTTGACCAAGCACAAGCGGATTTAAGTGCCATTTCAGGAAAGACAACGGAACAATTAGCCGGTTTAACACAACAAGCCAAAGACCTTGGTTCAACAACACAATTTAGTGCGACACAAATTACCGAGATGCAAATTGAGTTGGCGAAATTAGGTTTCACAACTGAACAAATTACCGCATCAACGGAAGCGGTTTCAAACTTTGCAGCGGCTACCGGTTCAGATATGGCGGAAGCATCAAAACTTGCCGGTGCAACATTGCGTGGATTTGGATTGGAAGCCGATGAAATGGAACGTGTAGTTTCTGTTTTGGGTGTTGCAACAACCAAAAGTGCATTGAGTTTTGAATCACTAAATACATCAATGTCAACAATTAGTCCGGTGGCAAATGCTTTTGGTTTTAGTGTCGAAGATTCAACCGCATTACTCGGTCAATTAGCCAATGCCGGTTTTGATGCATCATCAAGTGCAACCGCAACGAGAAACATTCTTTTGAATCTTGCGGATGCAAATGGTGATTTGGCGAAGGAATTAGGCAGACCAATAAAAAGTGCGGATGACCTTGCCGAAGGTTTAAAGGAATTACAAGCAAAAGGCATTGACCTTGCAACTGCATTAGAATTGACCGACAAACGTTCGGTTGCCGCTTTTGAAACGTTCCTGAAAGGTTCAGATACATTGATTGAGTTTCGTGATTCAATCACAGATGTTAACGATGAATTGTCGGCAATGGCAGAAAAACGTCTTGATTCAGTTCAAGGACAATTGACACTTTTATCAAGTGCGTGGGAAGGTTTTATTCTTGGTGTTGGTGATTCGGCAAATGCATCAAATATTTTTAAAGATGCAATTGGTTTTCTTGCCAAAAATCTTAATACAATAATGACATTGATAGCAAAATTAATAAAAGGTTTTGTTTTATATAAGTCAACAATGGTTGCTTTAAATGGTGTCAACTTTTTGGTCAACGGTGGATTTCAAAAAATGTTGTTTAATATTGGAAAATTAATTCCCGGAACAAGGGCATACAGACTTGAACAAATACAACTTGCTCGTGCCGGAAATCAAGTTGCAACCGCTACCAATAGAATGGGCAAAGCAATGAAAAATGTTCCTTATTTACTAATTATAGGTTTGGCAATTGATTTTGCAATGGCATTGTGGGATGGTGCAAACGCAAGTGCCGAATTGCAACGTCAGGAAGAAAAACGTGCGGAACAAGAAAGGAAAAATAAAGCGGACGCATTAGAGTTTTCTCAACTTGTCAAAGATGGTTTTGATGAAAGAATCGAGAAATTAGAACAAGAAATGGAATTGGAAAAAGCACTTGCAAAAAACAAAAATAAACAAGGAAGTCTTGATGTTAAACTTGCAAAACAAAAACTTTCATTAATAGACGAAACCATTGCATCATTAGAACGTTCAATTAAATTTGATGAAAAACAAGTCCAAAGAGAAATTGATTCAATAGATAGGCAAATTCGTGCCGGTATCATTAAAAATAAAAATTACAATATAGAAGAAAATTCAATTGTTAAAAGATTAAGAACGTCACAAGCACAAGCCAAAATTGATATTGAAAGTTTTAACAAATTAAAAGAACAATTTAAGTTGCAAAAAGATATTGTTCAGGCACAAGGTGATGATGATAAAACAAAAAAAGCCAAATCATTTAACACGGAATTGAAAGATACAAATAAATATTTGTCAAAGCAATTGAGTTTGGTTCAACAACTTGCACAAATAGAACAAGAACGTGATTTGTTGAGACAACAAAAAGGTATTGACCAAGAATTTGAAAATCAAATTGATTTGTTGGAAAAGACCGGTGAATTTGATGCAACAAGATTGAATGATTTGATCCGTGAAAAAACATCAAGTGAGATTGCGTATTTAAAACAAAGAAAAATAAATCAAATACAAGCCATTGATGAGCAATATGATTATGAAAAAAATAAACGTCAGGAAGCATTAATTGATGAACGTGATAAACTACTTGCACAAAAGGATATTACAAAAACGGCAAGGGATAAAATAAATGATGATTTTAAAATCAAACAAGACGAATTAAACGCACAAGAAATTGACCGTTGGTTTGATAAGGAATTAGAAAAAGAAGTGATTGCATCACAAACAACAAAGAATATTGAAGAGTTAAGAAATAAAGAATTGGAAACAATTGATGAATATCACAAAGATTTTCTTGATAAGGAAAAAGAGTTTAATGAAAAACTTTTGGAATTAGACAAACAACGACAACAAGAAACAAGGGAATTTGTCAAAGCAACTGCGGATTATTTCATTAAAAAGTCAAACGAAAAGATTGCACAAATAGACAAAGAAATACAAGCATCACAAAAGCAATATGACACCTTGAAAAAGTTAGCGGAAGAAGGAAACA
>JAAHTG010001695.1_pt1 | contig 14277 bp, 16 predicted proteins | sample 6116081 | NCBI WGS metagenome assembly JAAHTG01 (sample SAMN13939989, study PRJNA603662) | sponge metagenome | isolation source: marine sponge | host: Mycale hentscheli | place: New Zealand | collected 2005 | reverse complement strand
GGGTATGGATAGTTTTTACTTATAATTATTTTTCTTGGAGGATTGTAGTTATCTGTAAAAAATAATAAGTCATCAACCATATTAACCTCAGTAATTAAATACTTAGGGTTAAAATTTAATGTTGTATTAGTTGGGTCTTCTACATTTTTAAAACTTACTATGTGGTATTCAGTGCTATTTGTGTTTATATTATAAGAAACAATTAAGTCAGCTTTGCCTGTAGATACAGAAGGTTGATTACTGTCGTGTATAAACCAATATATAGTTTCATTAGCACCATCCTCAAAAGCTCCTATACATTTTGCATCGTCACTTAAATCATATTCAGTTGCACCAAAAACACCTAAGTTTATTGTTGTTAAAACCTCATTACCTTTTGTTGATTCAACAGAACCAACTTCAGACTCTTCAGTAGAACCAAGACGAACATTCATTGCGTCTACATATTCACCATTAGGTATAAGCCTTTCATCGAGAGACTTATTCATTCTCCCTTTTATAAAGTGTCTTTTACTTTTTGCCATATTATTTTATCCACTTAGCTTGACCACGCAGATTCATTAAAAGTCTACCCGGATGAATGTTACTTATTCTAATCTTTGCATTTCTTAATAAAGCAGACTTTCTTTTTCTTGCTCTATTTACAATGTATTCTTGAACACCAAGCTTACTATTTAATATAGCGAACTCAATATATGCGTATATATAATCTTCAAATAGTTTATTTACAGATACCAATGAATCATCTCCTTCCTCCATACCATCTGAAACATACTCTAATACCACAAGCTCACCTGCCATTGTAGAGTCAAAATTAATAACCCCTGAGCGTTTATCTATCTTGAACGTAGGGTTAGAGTTAGCAGTCTCTGTATTTAGTCCGTAACGAGCTCCTATGGTATAATCAAAATACCACCTACCATCACAGCAATACCCTTCCTTTTCATTAAAAGGACTATTATCATTTAGATATATACTTTTTTTACTGCCTGTAATTCTGTCAATATCTAATTGTGAGAACTCAGGGCTAAGAGCACCACCATCTTCAGCAAATAATATATCCTTGTTACCATCCTGAAGGTAGGTTTTAGCTGAGGTAAGGTTAATGTTCTCAGTTAGTGGCTGTAAAATACCATTCTTATTTAAAGAAACTCTAACCCAATTAACATAATCAGATGGCAGAACGAATCTGCAAGCATCATTAACGGCAAGCTCTAAAGCTTTTACCTCCTTAAACGCATCATAGTTTAACTCTTGTATACCTCTCTTAGCGTGAAATAATATTTTAAACCTTGACTCGTTATTTACTAATGAGTGGTTTCCCTGATACATAAGCATAAAATTACTTACAATATCTTTCAAGCTAACGTATTGATAAGAACCCCAATTCTTATCTTCAGGGCTGTTACCATCATTTTCGTAATATTGATACTGATTTAAATATGCCATTATTGTTGTTCTATATTATTTTCTCGTTCATCTAATTTAGCAAAATCAACAACCATCTTTTCTCTAATCTCTAATCCTGCATACTGTAATATTTTAGTAACCAAATCATTAAAGTAATCTTTTGGTAACTCAAAGTCTTGGTAATCAGTTGCTGATGGATTAAATAATGGAGCTTGACCTAATAAAACACTACTGTAGGTCCAAACAGGGTCTTTAGGGTATCTTACATAGTTGCAAGAAATATCTACCGGACCATTAAATGTGTTAGGGTAAACACCTAGTTGGTCTGCTGTTACAACATATATTGGGAATGATTTGCTAGGCTTTGTAATTAAAGAAGCATTTAATACATCCAACTTTCCTTTGTCAACCTTTTCAGCTTCATTTTGAAATACACTATTTGAATAACAGCTTATACTATTTATATAATAAAAATCAGAACCTGTTGTTGCCACTGAAGGCATATAATAAAAGTTTTGATTAGCATTAACTTGAGTTAAGCTTACACTAACTAAAAATAAGTCTATTACTTCATTTATACCTTTAGTGAGATTAGCATAATCCGTACCGGACTTTCTTACATTTTCTAAATTTATCTGAGTGTTATATTGGTAAAACAAGTTCTCAAATATTTCTAACTGAGCCTGTTTAGCATATAAGTTAAAATCAGACGGTGAAAGATATCCGTAGTTATTTTTATTTAAAGCGGCAAGAACCGTACTTCTTACTGAATCAATCATTTTCAAATATTTTTACAAATATACGCAAAAAAAAAGAGCCCTATAAAAAAGGCTCTTTAATGTAATAAAAAGGATTACTACTATATTACGTCTATATAAGCAAACATATATTCAGTTAAACCTAAATTTGAAGTTTTTCTTGAGCTAGGCTTATAACTACTGCTTAAGCAATTAGCAACATCACCCATAAAATTATCAATAATAAGATTTTTATCGCTAACCAAACTTATGTTGTCTTTTAAAATAATTATAACATTTGCATTATCTGATAGTCCTCCTTTAACATTCAAATTAATTCTACCTAATCCTCCATCATTTTCAATATTTGCCTTAGTGATTGAGTCAATATTTACAGGGAAATCCTCTTTAACACTTTGAGATAAAATTACAAAATTATCTTGGTCTGTAAACCCTGAGCTATCACCATCTAATGTGATGGTATTAGCATCTACTATAGCTACGACAGTGCTAAATTCAGGGTCAGTTATATTATATATTATATCACCTACAGAAACTTCAGCTAAAGTAAAGTTTTGTACTGAAGATATAAGCTGTGTTGCACTAGAAGTGCTACAAGCTCCTTTTACTATTTGTTTTCTAACTTGAATATTTATATACTTAGCCATAATTATACTATTGAATCTACTGTTGGTTGTGTTCCTTGAGACAACTCAGGTTTGTAAATATTTTTTGTGTGAGACCTAGAATTAGAATTAGAAATTGCTTGTACAAAATATTGCATAAATTTAGCATTATAGCTTGTAAAAGATTGAAGTTTAAAGTTGTTATTTCTAACAGAACTATATATTAATTCAAGAGTACATACAAACTGAGTTACATTGCTTTCTGTACAGATAATTCTATTTGTATTAAAGTATACGTGCTCACCGCCAACTATAACTTTCATAAATTTTGTCATACCATAAAGGATAAACTATTAATAATGGTACAAAGATAACAAAAAAAAAGGAAGCATTTCTGCTTCCATTTCTTACTTGGTTTCAAGTACCTTATCTAAATAAGACAGTGTCTCTAAGCCTTCATCACTTTGAAGATATGAGCTTATCGAATGTACAGGGTCATCACCAAATGGGATAACTAACATTCGTTTTTTATTAGTTGGTGTGTTAAAGTACACCTCACTTTTGTTCTTTCTAAATGCAAGAATGTTTTTATCAATAAATGTTTTAACCTTAGCATCCATACTCAATGAAGAGTCTTTAGCTAATGACATAAAACCTAAAGGGTCATTCTTTGCAAATATTAATATATCTCTTCTTAACTCTGAAGATGTTATAGTGCTTGGGTCTGTACCAAAAGCCACCTTTGTTATAGCTTCAATCTGCTCTATATCTAACTCTCTAGCCATTATCAAAGCATCTACTTCTAGGTTTAGGTCTTCAACAATATCAGCAGCATCTTTTGCCTTATCAACCATAACATATGTTTTATCAAGCGAAGGGTGACATTGTAAAAATTGCTGTAAAGATTGATTAGTTTTTGGCACGTGTAAAAATCCGTCTTTAAATTCTACAGGCTCTAGTATTACATTACCGTCCTGCTCATCAACGAATGGAGAGTTTTGATTTCGTGCATACCTTAGCTCTCTGTTCTGACCTGTATTGCTATCAAACCAAAGTAAAGGTTGTTTTCTAGTGCTTTTAGATTGTATTATAAGAGATAACGGAGTAGCTTCTCTTTTAAGTTTGTAGGTTACATCTACAAGTGTAGTTTTTTTCATTTGAGTAAAATTTAATTTAATTTAAAAAAAGTAAAGAGAGTCCGTTTAAACGGACCCTCTTTTATTTATAATCTTATTGCTCGAATAAGAAGAAGTTGTTTGCACCCATAGTACAACAAGCTCTCTCAGACAGGAAGTGAACCTCCATAGCATCTAAGTCAGAGTTCATAGCACCACCGGCAGAACCTGTCATCCACGTTTTGTAACGTCTGTCTTCAGTTTCTGAAGCTCGGTAACGCACGTGTAAGAATGGACGCTTAGCGTTTTTACCTAGCACTTGGTCATACACAGTAGTAGAACCTGCAGGTACTAATAATCCATTAATACGACCTGAACCTGTAGCGGCACCCATATCACCTCTCATTGTAGGGTCATTTAGGTATTTCCAATCAGACTTGTAGAAGTCATAACCTCTACGGAATCCTGTAAATCCTAAGTTAAGTGCCATATCTTTGTCATTATCAAATAGACCGTAAGATGTACCACCATTACCGTAAGAGTTTTGAGCAGCTAACATATCGTCAATGTCAAAAGAGAACTGACGGTCTACGAAAAGAACATTCTCTTCGATAGCTCCTTGCTTATCTAAACGCTGAATAACACTATCAAAGTCAGTTAATGAATCAGGGTTACCGCCTGTCCATACGTTACCTCTATTTTTAACAACATGGAATACACCGTCTGTACCTCCTGAACCAACTGCTGCTGCGATAGCTCCTGAATTTGCTTCTGCAGGAACTGCTTCCAACATAGCTGTCTCTAGGTAGTCGTCAAAACGTAAACGAGTTTCGTGCTCTGACTTCAAGTACCATAGGTAACCTGTAGCACCATTCTCAGTAGTTACTTCAACCCAACCAATTTGAGCCATATCAGAACCTGATACTGCATACTTATCTTTGATGATAATTGGCTTACAGTCAAAGATTTGGTCATCAGCTTCTAAAGAACCTGACATACCTTCAGTACCTTTTCCAAACTCAGAACCGTAAACAAATACACTTCGAGTTAAAGATGCAGCACCTTCTTGACCACCTGCTTCATAGTAAGCAACATCAAATGTTTTAGCACCTGAAGCAACATCAGTTACAATAGCTTTGTTACTACCGCCACCTGCGTTATCATAAATCAATACAGTTTGACCTACACGTATAGCTTGCTCACCATTTGCCGCTACAGCAGTATCTGAAATAGTAATAGTAGCTGTGTCGGAACCTGCTGCTGCTCCTGAAGCACAGTTAACGTATTTTGTATGTAAACGACCTTGCTCAGCCCACTTAATAAGGTCTGAGTTAGAAGGCATCTCTGCACCTACCATACGTAAGAAAGAAGAAACTGAACGATTTCCGTAACGCTCAAATTCTTTCTCATAGGTGTCAGGTAAATATTGACTTAAAAAGTCAAAGTTAGTAATATAATTACTTGCTAACGCTTGTTGCGTTGCACTTGGGGTTAAATTAAACCCCGGACTTGGTGCGATATTTCCCGCCATTTTTTCTAATTTTTATAATTTATTTATTTTTTGACCTAATCTTTAAACCACGACCTGAGTCATTATTTAAAGACCTATATGTTGTTCCTGATTTAGGAGCCGATGCAGGAGCATTACGAGTAGTCATATTAATATTCTTAGTCTTTCTCATAACATCCTCTGTTGCACTTGACCGACCTTGCTCATAAAAAAACTGAGCAAACTTTTCAGGATTCATTGCAACCGCTAGAGCTTTATGGTATCCTGCAGCGTCATTCATCAAGCCATTTTCATCTAAGTATTTATTTACAAAATTCATAGGTGAAAGCTGAGCTTTCTTAACGTCCTCTGCACTACCGGGATTAAAAGTAACTTTGTCTTCTCCAATACTGAACTCAAAACCTTTGAACTCTTGGTTAAAAACTTCATCAGTCTTCTTGGTAAACCATTCAGACTTTCTTTTAGTTTCCTCTTGCTGTGTAGCAGCATCATTTATATATTGCTTGTACGCTTCAAACTCTTTCTTATCAGCGTCCGACATACCGCTTTCTCTTGACTCAAGAGGTTGCTTATACATATCTTTCTGCTGATTGAAATAGCTTTTGGCTTTTGCAATCATTTTCTTCTTTGCTAACTTCTTTTTTCTAATGTCTGACTCCTCATCAATATCACTATCGAAAGAATAATCTTCCATAAGCATATCAATATCCTCACTATCTAAACCTTCTTCAGTAGCTTTTAGATATTCCTTTAGCAAAGCATCAGGATTCATATCATCAAAATTACGTTGTAGTTTAACATAATCTTCGATACCTCTTCCTGTTTCTTTTTTGTACTTAAAATAAGCAGCAACATCCTCAGGTAATTCGCCTTGAGTTTCTTTCTCAGCAAACAAATCATCTATAGATGTAATCTCCTTATCGTATCTATTCCTAATATGTGAAAGAACTTGCTCTTCTGTGAGCTCTATTTCTTGAGGTTCTTCTTGAGCCTCTGATTCAACAACAGGAGCTTCTTCATTTGAAACTTCCTCCTTAGGTGAATCATCATTTAAACTTTCTTCGTGCTTTTGTAAAAGCTCCTCTTCAACTTGTTGAGTTGATTTCTCTTCAACTTGTCCTAGGTCTCTAACTTTAATTTCCATTTGATTTAATTTAATTATGCAAAGTTAAACAAAATTTATTTATCTTTTAGACGTGTATTTTTTAGTAACCCTACCCGCCTTAGTGTTAGCTACAAATTGTTTTTTACCACCACTTCTTTTCTTTTTTTTAGCAGTCGCAGCTCTTTCAGCTTTTGACATACTCTTAGCTTTTGCTAGTGGTAGGCATCTGTCGGGATTCTTTTTATTCTTGCTAGTACCACAAGCTCCTTTTATAGAGCCATCAGTACCAATGCGAACCCACTTCTCTTCTCGCCATTTCTTTAACTCACCCATTAATACTTTTTCTTAGTCTTAGGCTTAGTAGATGTTTTTACTTTTTGTGTACAAGGTTTTCCGTATTTTGGCATAGTTTTATTTTTTAGATTTCTTAGCGTAGTTAGGGTCTTTACAATACTTACTTGCAGCCATATTAGCATATGCTGAAGGGTATTTATCGAATGTTCTTTTAGCCCAAGCTATTCCTGCAGGGCATATCTTATTTCCTTTTGTTCTTCCTTTAGTAGCCATTATCGTGGGTTAAATTCTGAGAAATCAAATCCATCTAAAGAATCTTCATTTGACTCAAAGTTCTTAGGAGGTAGATTGTTTTTTCTTTGATTTATTAACTGACTCTGCTGAGTGTTTTGTTTACTAATTCTATTACTCTTAGCTTTCTCTCTTTGGTCTTCTCTTTGATTTAACGCTTGCTCGTCAACACCTCTTAGCTGCATATTAAGTTGAAACTCTTTGTCCATAAGCTGAGTCTTAAGTGCAGCCTCATTCTTCATCTTCTCAATCTCAAAAGCAATCTCTGCCTGCTTAAGCTGCATCTTAGCTTGCGACTCAGCCTGAACCTTTTGCATAGCCGTTTGTGCTGCTAACTCTTGAGACTTTAATTGTTGCTGAGCTGTTATAGCCTGCTTCTGCATAGCCATCTTCTCATCTCTTTCTTGCTTCTTAATTCTCTTAACTTTAAGTAATTGGTTAGCAAGCTTAAGGTTTCTAAGCTCTCTTATATCAATAGCGTCCTCTAAGTTAATATCCTGCTTAGACAATGCCATCTGTATATTCTGCTCTAGCTGAGCTCTTTCCTCCTCATCAGGAGAAACCTCTATGAATATACCAAAGTCATATAGGTATAAGTCTTTTACATCATTTAGTATAGATACATTGTATTTACCTATCTGATTTACAAACTCATCCTTAAAGTCTGCATACTCTAAAATATCAGAAACTCTATAAGTTAAAGCCTCAGCTATGCTTCTATATATATACAGGCTACCATCAAGTATGTGTCTTGTAGCAGTATTTGAGTTGAGTGCTGCTAACTTCTGAATACCTACCAAAGAGTTAGGGTCAGGAGTAGAGCCATCTCTAGCTTCATTTAATCCGGTTACAGCTCTAATCATACCTAAGTAATGATTATAATTACTAATAAGCATATTAGCCTTACTAGCACCTGAGTTTGATGTTAGCTGTTGGATAGGAATCTTACCTTGGTTGTAGTCACCATCTTGAGTGTAGCTTCTACCTATAACACTACCTGTTTGAAAGTATAACCTTAATGCATCCTCAGGATTATAAGAGCCACCTGTACCTAAGTCAACTTCATTTAACCCATCAGCATCTATATATACACCATCAGGTACTGTCCTAGCAATAACCTGTTGCAACTTTAAGTGCGTTATCTGTATTAGGTCTGCAAAAGGAATCATACGTCTCACTAAAGACTCAATGTTACCTTTATACATTCTAGGTGCTACCGCAACATAATTAGGAATAGCGTGTTGGCTTGCTGATTTAGGTCTTACCATATTCTCAGACATATCCCACTTAAGTATTATGTTAGTACCCATAACCATAACACCCTCATACCACACATCAATAGTCTTCTCTATCTTTTCAAAGTTACCCTCATCCATCATATCTGTAGGAGGATTGAATTGGTCATCCTTTTCTATCATCTTAGAGTTACCATTGTCATATACTTTCTTCTTATAAACAATTTTTTTAGTTGTCTTATAGTTAAAGTACATAACAGTAGCAGTATCCTTATAGAAGATGTCATTCTGCTGAAACTGTGCTGCATTATAATAGTCGTACCAACTCTGAGAGTATTTAGATATTTTCTCTAAATCCTCGTTAGTTAATGTTGGGTCTATTTTTTTCAACTCTACAATAGGAAGTGTTTTAACCTCACCCCAATAGAAACAGTCTTTAAAGTGAGGGTCTTCAGTATAACTGTATACAACATTAGCAGGGTCAACATAGTCAACCTTTACACCTGCTCCCGGTAAAAACTCGTGCTTAGCTATACCTAAACCTAAAACTGTTAGGTCGTAGTCAAATCTTTTTCTAAGGTCTACATACTTATTGTCTGCTAATAAAGTATTTATAGCTTCTTCTTCAGCTATCTCTATAGCAGGCTTGTAGTTTAGGTTCATATATAATGACAGCTCCTCATCATTTTCAGGCAAGTCATCAGGGTCCATAGTAAATGGATTCATACCTGAGTTTTCCTGTATAGTTGTAAGAACATCTTTAGCAACCATCTGACCTTGTATCATCTCTTGATACTTACTTCTCTTTGATTGAGACATAGCATCCTCAGCGTATGCACTAACCTTAAACATTCGGTCTTGCATACCATTAACAACAATATCAACAAACTTCGGTAAGATAGGAACAGGTGTCCAATCAAGGTTTAGGTAGGAAAGGTCTCCGTCTACTGCAAGCTCATTCTTGTACTTACCAATTGACTGCTCACCACGAGCATATAACCTTAACCTATGAAACTCTCTAAATTGGTCGTAATACCTACAAGACCCACCATCTCTTTTAAACCATTCGTACTGAATAGCCTGACCTATCTGAAGCCCAAACTCTTTTGTAGCTTTCTCAGAATCAGAAACAAATTGACTTGGAAATCCTGAAGGTGATATGTTAACATTTACCTCTTCCATCTATTATAGTAATTCACTTATTGAACCTTTGTTGTTGTATCTTGCAAAGGTAATACTTATTTTTGACTGTTTTTGTTCGGGTTGATATAACTGCTTCTGATTAGCCATGATAGCTAACCCTGAACTTATAGATGCATCAAACTTTGTTCTATTTGTAATATCAAACTTTGCCCAATCCTCTAATGTTTTCATAAACGGCATACTACCCATATCATCAGAATCCCTATACGCACCACTTAAATCAATGCCTACATACTTTTCTATGTAAGACTCTATAGCTGCAGCGTGAGCTTGTTTAATATCCTCAGATGAGTTAGGTATACCGCCCAACTCTTTCTCTGTCTTAGATAGCTTATTATACACCTTATCAGGTCTATTCATAGAGTAACCTCTGTACCCTCTGTTTTTAAAATGATAAAGCAGCCTAGGTTTATTGTTCTCACAAAGGATAGGCATCCCATAAAATACACAGGCCATAAGAACATCTTCAAAAAATATTTCTGCAGTCTGAGGTCTTGCTATGTATTCTAAGAAAAACTCATTACTAGGAGCCTCATCCATATTAAACTTAGTAAGCCCATGTAAGGCACCATTAGAGCCTTTGCCTCCAACAGTTCCTGATATGTCATAAGAGTCACATCCAAATGAACCTATATGTTCATTTCCCGGATACTTCATACCTCTTTTAGAAATAAACTTATTTTGTAGATTTTTGTTTGGCATCCAACTAATTAAAAACCTACCCCTCTTATCAGGACTAAAAATAACTTCAGTATCCTTTTGACCATTCTTCCAATGAAAAGAACCTTGAGTTACATGACGCTCTAATATTAAAGAGTCATTATAGTCTATCTGTTGGTATATCTTTGTTAGATTAAATAAAGCCTGCTTACTCTCATCTCTAAATGCGTGAGACTCTGTTCTAGGAAACTGTCTATAAAATTCATTTAAAGCATCAGCATCGTTTTTTAACGACTCTACCTCAGCCTCCCAATAGTCAACGGCTCCGTTATCAATCATCTCATTATCTACGCCTAACAAAGGTTTAGATGGTTTTTTAAATACAGGTAACCCATATATATCAATAAATCCTTCCATATTCCATTCCATAGGAATAAACAAGGCATACATCCCACTCTTAGTTTGACCGTTAGAGTTTCTTTCTAAAACATTTGAATCTTCGTATAGCTTCTTAAAGTTACTACCTCCCTTGCTCAATGCGTTAGATGTTGAACCCATCATACATTTACCTATAATCTTACTACCTAACCTTAAACAAGTTTTAGTAACCCTCCAATTGTTTAGTATATTGTTAGGCTTTATCCACTTCCCGCTCTCATCGTGAACTAATAATAAAAGCTTCTCACCATCATAGGAGTTGTCATCTGTGTTCTTCCAATCTATTGTAGTATCAAGACCTTCAAGCTCTTCTGAATCATTTTCATACATATTCTTTTTTGTAATCTTAGATGCAGGAATCCTAAACGCTAATTCAGTTTTAGGTTTATCCATACCATCCATAATAGGCTTAAAAAAGAAAGGTAGCCTACTATTTATAGGGACTACTTTATCTGTAAACATTTTCTTAGCATCACTACCTGTCTTAGATAGTATACCTACCCTTGAGTCACGTGCTAATGTACCCGTGTTAACTGCCTCTGATGAGCCCATAAAAGAAAAACCTGAACGCCTTATCTTTAAATAGGTCATTCCAAAAGACCTTTTATCAGACTTGCAGGCTTCCCAAAAAATAAAAAAGATTCTGTTAGCCTCACGGTAATCAGGGTAACCAACATCAATTGAAGTCCATTGAAGATACATATAATGAGAGCCGGTTATATACACAGGGTCACCACAGTTCATAAACCAATAACCCTCTTCTCTCCTATCAAATTCATTTTCAATATAATCAACCCACCTATCCTTAAACGAAGATGGCATCTCATTCCATTGAAATATTGAATTTATTTTTTTAAGTTCTTTGGGATATTCAGGTCTTTCCCAATACTGTTCTTTTCTTACATCACTACGTTTATGAATATCTTTTGGAGTAAGTGGTAATCCAATTCTTAATCCGGATATTTCAACAACTTCACCAACTTGACCTGTCTTAGATATATTTACAAAGTCATACTCCTGATTATAACCATACAACCAACTTCTATTATTATTCTTTTTAGTAAGCGGTCTATTAGGTATGTAATCAGGTATTACTCTATAAAGTTTATTTTGACCTTCGTTCTGCAAATCCTTGTTTAGTGTCTGTTTTCTTTGGACCTTTTGATTCTATTATAAGATTTTCTTCCTCTAAGTCAATACGTTTAAGTATTTCAAAAGCATCGAATATTGCTAACTTTTTAGATGCTGCAGCATTTTTTAATCTATCTGCAGCTAACTCATCCTCAGGGTCAGGCTTTATAATCTCTTCCTTAGCAACCTTTATAAGCTGAGATACAGCCCTTCTACCTGCCTTTATTATTTCCTCCCTTAACTCCTTAGATGAACTCATTATAATTTTATTGTTATGTTGTTATCATACATTCTATATAAAAGCTCTCCATCAACAAAAAACTCATACTCACTATCGGGTTGAAATATTACCTTATCACCCGGATTTATACCTTGAGATTTTAAACGCTTGTTAGGATAAACTATTTCTCCTGTTAATGGCTCGTACCTACCACCCTTAGATAGAAAGCTCTCTTTTTTTGCAATAGGTTTTACAAAACAATACTTACCATAGGTAATCCAATCGTTATCTTTCTTGTATAAAAAGAATTGACCTTCGTCTATAAAGAATAGGTTATCCTTAAAATAACTTTTACCACTCTGCCTTCTACCTTTCATATCATTATAAAACTTGAAAACATTATGGTGTATTAGCAGTATATCTCCTTTTTTAATGGGCCCTGAATAATCTATAGGAGTTTCTATTACAACAGCTTCTCTATTAGAAAATCTGTGGTCTTCTTCAGAAGTGCTTACAACAAACTCAATACCACCGATTGACTTTGTGTTTGTATACCTTTTACCTTGTAAAGGTTCTACTATAAAACTAGATGGAGATTTCATTAAGACCCACAAGATTCACAGTCCTCATCATCAATGCTGCACGCATCAGGCTGCTCCTTATCTTCTAAATCTACAATCCAAGAGTCAAAGGTATTGTCTCTTGATTCATCAGCTCTTTTAAGTTCCTTAAGAGCTTCCTTTTGGTCTTTACTCATTTTAAAAATTTATATTATACTCGATTGAAATTGGTATGTTTTGATTGAACTCTTTCCAAAGAACAATCTCTTGATTTCTTATAATCCATATCTTGACACAAGAATCTTCTTGCCTTATCAAATGGATTTTATAGTTTCTATTTAGAATATCTTGTCCTACAATGTAATGCATAGCACTTCCTTTGTAATCAGCACCTATTGATATTTTTCTAATATCCACTATAATTTAATTATTTGTATAGCTGCTGAAGGAACACCAAAGAAACCTGAAGTTCCTGTATCTCTGTTAACTAAAGCTGTTCTAAATTGACCCGGATTAGGAGCACTACTATAAACGCTACCTGACCAATAAAAGTCAATAACAGTATTTGCGGCAACATTAAAAAATGGATATTCTTGTATTAATGTTTGTGCAGGGTTAAAATCACTAGCGTCAAAAAATACAGTATTTTGAATAGTAGGATAAGCTTGACTTGGAGGAACAGCATTTCCACCTGACTCTACTGTAAAATAATAATCTACATGACGGTCTGATGCAGATGTCTGAATAGCACCACAATTTATAGCTACTCTAATAAAATAATTTCCGGCAGTTAAAATTTCAACATCTCCGGCTGCATTTAAATCAACATAACTATTACTAACCGCACTACCAAAAGAAACTTGAGTTTTTGTATTAGCTGCAGTTAATTCTTGGTTAGAAAAATTTTGTGTATTAAGAACAAGATTTTGCGGTGGTGCTATTAAATTTTTAACACCTTGTAAAGTATAATGTTGATTTGGAACTTGAGGATTAGCATCATCACTTCCAAATATTTTATCTGTTAATAAAGGAACATCAATTGAAGTTGCAGGTATTATTGTGTCTCTAATACCTTGAACAGTAAAGTTTCTATTTGGTGTACGTGGATTACCTGAATCATTACTTCCAAATACTTTATCTGTAAGTACCGGTGTCTGTGTTGTTGTTTCAGGCAGTATTGTATTTTTAGTAATTTCAGCAACGCTTTCTACTGTAAAATTTTTAGTTGCGTTACTTGGAGTACCATCAACATCCGTCCCTAAAAGCTTATCTGTAAGGGCAGGGGTAGATGTTGTATATGAACTAATCTTAGGCATAGCTTTGTTTTTTTGTTATTGCAAAGATAATAAATTATTTTTTAGAGGAACCTCCAAAGAAAAAGTCAATTATAGTGTTAACCTTACTTGACATAGCACCAAATACTGTAGATATAAAACCTATCTCATAATCTGATAGCTCTAAGGTATTCATTATAAAATACTTAAACATAAAATATGATATAAAAAAGTAAGCACAAGTAAATATTATAGCCAATAACTTCTGTATAAGCCTATCATCGCTAAACATTGTTCTAGCACTCTTCCTATCCTCTACCTCTAATCTAAAAATCTCTTGCTCGTGTTCTTTTCCTAGCTGCTCTAATTTGTTTTTAAGAGCTAATCTTTCTTCGTCAGTTGTTACAACCTCATCTATAATAGTTGAAGCTTGACCAACTAACTTGCTTATTATATTTTTAAACATAT
>JAAHTG010001594.1_pt1 | contig 14287 bp, 16 predicted proteins | sample 6116081 | NCBI WGS metagenome assembly JAAHTG01 (sample SAMN13939989, study PRJNA603662) | sponge metagenome | isolation source: marine sponge | host: Mycale hentscheli | place: New Zealand | collected 2005 | reverse complement strand
CGTTGAGGCTTGACGGTCAACAATATACTACAAACACTAACTTCACTAGAAGATATGAATATGTCAATGCAAACAATTCACTATTTAACAACTATATTGACGGTGGTATTAATGGCGGTCAGCTTATGTACGCACAAGATATTGTAGATACTGTAGAAGACAACGTAAGAAGAGCGGTTGATCTAATCGAAGGTAGAGTTAACAGTACATACCAAGTAATTAACGCATGCCATGCTAGTTGTCATAGTAGTTGCCACACATCGAGAGGAAGACGCTAATGTCTATGCAAAAATCATACTGTAAACAAATGAGATATTCTGGACCTGAGAGCCTGTCGCCTGACAGTGCATCCAAGTTTGATGTTCTCATTCAAATGGAAGTTTTAGCTGGGTGTGATCATGGTTGTTTAGGTTGTTTCGTTGATAAAAACATTGATCCTGATATGAACCAACAAATCATTGATAGGGCAAAGGAACTTGCTGATGGTGTAGCAAGAACTGGTCTTAATCTTAGAGAATTTGTTATCGGACCTACAGACTTCTTTACAGCCAAAAACACAGAGTCAGTATTAAACAACTCAGTAGTCCAAGAGATTATGAGAGAACACACAGGCGCTCGTATTGCCGCTCCTGCTAAGTTTGATATTGCTACTATGGAAAAGGTAAAGGAAATCTTTGCTGTTCTTGATGACGAAGACAAATACCGTCGTGACATGATCATTGAGTTTATTATGCCAATTGGTAGAGTAGATCAAATGTTGAATGACGATGAATACTTTAATAATGTTATGGAAAAGGTAGAGTTCTTTAAGAATAATACACCAAAGCAAATGGATTGGTCTTGGACGCTTCAAGCATCTAATGTTGTTGGTAAGAAGATTGACAAAGAAACATATAATAAGATCATCCAAAAATCAGTAAACGAATATGAAACTATTGTTGAAATGAACCCAGCTTTCTCAAGAGCGAGATCACAGTTGGTACAGCGTAGGAACCTATTTGGATGGAATGATTTCCTTGGTAAGGTTATCGATAAAGACAACGCTCAAGAAACCGTTATGTCAATGGCTAACTTGTATTGTAACTCAATCAACTTTGTTGGTCTTACAATTGTACCGGGTGAAAACGGTCCAACCACACACTTGAATGTAATGCTACATGAGCAAGCATTCTTCTTAAACAATAAAAACTTAGACGTCACAGGTCTCACATTTGAAGAAATATTAGATCGTAAGAATGAGTTGGTAACAAAGGGTATAAATAGATCAAGTAAGGTATCTGATTGTAACGGTTGTCAATTCGCGGTAGCATGTGCAAGCAGACTAATTTTTGAAGCTCAAGAAACTTTAAACGTTGATGGGTGTGTTTTAAATAAAGATGTCCTTGCGGAATATAACCCATACGATTGGACTTGGAACGACGACGCGATGGAAAAACTAGGAGTAACATCATGATAGGTCAACACCTTTATTTTTTGAATAACAAAAAGTATATTACAAACTCAACTAACCTCGAAACTGTATTTTTCGAGATGAACTCGTTTTACCACACGAAAACGCCTAGAACGGTTTGTATGATTGAATCATCAATGCCAGACAGCAAAATCGTCGAGTATGATGTAAGGGTACGTGCGGATTCTATTCGTGCTAATGCTGGCGCAGATATCGTATTTAAACCTTGGGAAGAAGTTTGTACTAGTGAGTTTATCCAAAACAGCGAAAAGTATATCCTTGTGGCTTGGGAAGAAGAAGATCAGATTCAAATTCACGCAAGATACGCCGCTGGCTTGTTAACCGCTGCTGGCTTCTACGCAGACACTGAACATGATGTAAAAGTTATTGTTGGTGAATTTATGGAAAAAATCTTTGATTGTGATAGCATGTTCACGTATATGTCAGCGGCTCCTGCCGTTCAAGATATATCAAACACAGTTGAAACTATTTTGAATAATCCAGAAACTCCACCTTTTGATGTTGTATATCAAAACGGTAAAAACTTTAGCTATGACTTCTTATTCTTTTTAAACGAATTCTATCCCTGCGCAGAAGTACAATCACTATTGATTGAGAAGTTTACAATTCATAGTGCTGATATGGCACAAGATGTTATGGAACACTTTACATCACGTCGTCACTATCTAGCCTACATTCTTTCTGTAATTGATTGGATGAACGCTAATGATTTACCAGTAGATAAACAACAGTTTGTAAATGATGTTTACATGAAAGCCGCTAATAAAGGCAATTATCAAATTGCTTTTTATCAATTAGAAGAGTTGTGGAATAGGGTAAAAGATAACGAAGCATTCATTCTTGCACATACTGATAAGAGAGATAACACAAGAGATGGTTGGGAATTTTGGGATATGTATACCGAAATAAGCAACGTATTCCCTATTGTTAAAAAGGTACTTGAACGCGACTTTGATATGGATAACCTAACAGAAGATTTGCGACTCATTAATACTGACGTCCAGTTCTTCTCTAAGAGACAAAATAGAATTCCATACTTGATTCACAAATATACACTATAGGATGAAATAAATGAATGATAATGAAACAGGCGGATTGAATACAGATAGAGAATTTGACGATCACAAATTTGCAGAGCGCGAGAAGAATTTCAAAGCTTATACTTTGCCTCTTGCGCCTCAAGATTTGGTTGCAATCTATAAAGAAAAAGAACAAAATAAAGATTTCATTCTTTATGTAGACTACCATGCAACTAAAGAAAAGTTAAGTCCCAAACATATTATTATATACTTGGCAAACACCAACTTTAAGGCTGGCTTTACTTTCTTGGATGAAGAATTAATTGTGGAATATATCAAATCAGATTTCATGGTTGATTGTCCAATTCTTGTACGTATGGTTTCAGTTATCATCAGAATGAGATTGCATTATGATATCAATGATGCTGAAAAGAAGTTGCTTCTTTTATTCCCAGAAGAAAAAGTACATGAATTTATCGAAGATAACATTGAGTTGGTCGATGAGCTAATCGATACTGTTAGAGATGCTGTACCATGGGCAATGTCTAACCTTTATCAAAACCTATCTGATGAAGACAAAGAAGTTGAGGTAGAACTTAAAAACTTTGTAGGTGATATTGAGGTTTATGACAAACCGTCGAATTGTGGACCTAACGTTGCACGATTTATCACAGAAGCATGGGATGGTTTTCTCTGTGTTATTCATAACATGGGTGTAAGCACAACATACAACAAAACAGTTTATAATGAGCAACCAAAGTATTTTGGTAAAGATTTGTATTATATCTTAAACGAGACTAGAGCTATCGACCAGATTATGGCGATGTTCCCAGATTGGTTTTGGGTCAAAATTGAAACTGTAGATATAAATAAGTTACTAGAAGAAACTGAAGGCGATCATATCGAAAAAGCTATCGATGAGATCGAAGATAAGTTTGATGATAGTTCATCTTAACAGTACGTATGCGGGATATTATTCTTATGACGCAGACAAAAGCCCTATAAACACAGACTTTCTTAGGACAGAGATTAATCTGGACATTTTGCATGGCTGTAGCCAAATGTGTCCGGGTTGCTTTATTCCTAGAAAGAACTTGACTAAGGCAGATAACCTAGAAACTCTGTACAACCTTCTTATTGAAGGTGCGTATCATCCCGACGAAATAACTGTCGGACCTACAGACATATTTGATGCAGAGAACTTCCGTGAGATCATGACGCATCCATACATGCACAAACTATATGGTATATCAGCGATTGGATTTACATCTACATTGCTTCAGTCTTATCAAGAGATACGCTACAAACTAGATATGATTTGGGGGTTGTATAAAGACATCCATAGAGTACCAGACATTGACTTTAAGATAGTATTAGATATCGATAAGTACCTTGACGGTGAGCTAGATGATTGGTACAAGAAGCTTGAGATGTTTAAACTCGGATCAGTACAGTTCCGTGTAAACTACCACAAAGATGTTTTCAAAAGAATTGGATACAATGATTTGTGTCAAAGGGTATTTGATGACTTCAATGCTCCTGTTATCATAACACCTTCTTTCCTTACTGATAGGAACGTTAGGGGCAAGGTAAGTCAGCACCTTGAGAACTTTAGACGTGATATGTTAGAACAGAAGATCGATGAGAAGTGGTTAAATCTATACACGTTCTTTGATGCTAAATTTAATGGTTACGGTTGTCAGAATTATAGTTTTTATAACAATAAACTATACCTCAACCCATTCTTATACGATGTAATTATACAACGCACACCACAATTTGAAACAACTATGGACGCAAATACATTATATGACAATATCGAATATGCTCAACAAGTTGATGACTGCAATGGTTGTGAATACATGATGAGTTGTGCTGAGCGTAACATACACTTGTATATGGAGTCGAGAGGATTGGACAGTTGTGTTGCTCTTAAGGAGTACATGTATGCCTCTAATTAAGAACAACCTACACTACGAAATGACCACAGAGACGCAAACTAAGCCAGTGAGCGCAGTTAAGATACAACTTGACGTTTTGGATGGGTGTCACCACAAATGCCCTGGATGTTTCGTACATAGGCGTGGTAACAGTAGTGATGAGCATCAGCTAGAGAATGCCAAGAGATTTATACGAGACATTACTGATCAAGGTATTCTTGTTGATGAGATGCTTATAGGTCCGACTGACTTTCTTGCATCAGAAAACTTCTATGAGGTTATGCCACATCTATTGGACATTATCAATGAGAATAGCCCAATACTTGCATTCGTGTCAACCCTTATTGATGGGGATATTAAAAAGTTTTGTCAATACATTACCGATAACATAAACTTCGACACAGAAATTGAAATTGGTATTGCGACTAACCCACACAAATTCTTCAATGAAGATTATATCAAACACGTCTCAGATATCCTAAACTACATAGATAAGAACCTCAAACATGAAGTCACTTATACGTTCGTCGTTAACATAAAAGACTATGGATTAGATTATGAGGCACTACACGATCAGGCTGTAAAACGTTTTGATACCATATTAGACTTCATTCCTTCCGTGTCTCGTTCTCATAAAGCAAACATAATATTAAAGACGCTTGACGAATTCAATGAATACTTTAGGACATGGCATCGTGAATCTAAACTAAACAATATTATGGTAGATCACAGCCATGCAGGGATGAACTATACGGTACTGAACTACAAAAGAGGTGAGTGGTATCTTAGTCCGTTCATGTATGAGAACATGGCTATCTACCACGATATGTTCAAGATAGATAACTTTAACTCAGTTAATGTTATGGTGGAGAAACAAATAGAAAGCGCTAAGGGAACTGAGTGTGAAGATTGTCCCTTGTTCTTCTCATGCTACAATAGAAAGATCATAATGTTAAGAGATTACTTGGGGGTTGATCGTTGCATTGCCCCTAAGGATAATATGTTAAATAACATACATAACTATAACGCACCTGCTCAATCAATGTATCAATGGGATGGGTATTCCGTAGAAAAAGATAAGCAAGGCTATCGTAAGAAATTTCTGGTTACGAAAGATGATGATCCAGAATTAGAAAGAATTAAGGATATATCCTATGTTAAACAATGATTGGAAAGACATCGTAAGTGGCGGTGGAGTTGGCGAAGAATTTACTTCTATAGACAGCATGAAACAATACAAGATACAAGTCAACCTTGAGATACTTGAGGGTTGCTCGTATATGTGTCCCGGCTGTTTTGTGAAACGTAAAGGTAACTGGAACCCAAACTCAATCGCAACATTCCACTCATTAGCATCGGAATTGAAGGATAGGGATGATATCGTATTAGATGATATTGTGATAGGTCCGACTGACTTTTATGGCGCACAGAACCTAGAAGAGATTATTAACAACCAAAAACTTGCTGATGCCATACTGATGATGCCAGAAGACAATAGAAACATTCAACACAACTGTTCTATTCTTGGCTCGTTATCTGAAAAAGATATAGAAGGTAAGATTAAGTCTATTGAAAACTCGCTGCTGGGCGAAGCTGTTGAGGCATGGGATGTGCAAATTGCACTAGACTTGAACCGTTTAATGAATGATCCAGAATACTTAAATGCGCTAGACGAAAGAATTGAGACTTTTAAGAATAGTTCTTTGAACTTCGAAATAAGTATGGCTACCAATATCGTACAAGGAGTAGAAGACATATTGTATCCTGCTATTGATTTTGTTCGTTCAAAGTACGAGACAGTTATCGAAGTATTACCATCTGTTGTCAGATCATTTAATCATAGTGCGAAGCATGGTAACAAACTGTTCGAATGGAATGACATGTTATCTCGTTTAGCTGTAGACCCACATCGTTTTAAAAATAAGTTTCACTTTCTACAAGGGGATGTATCACACAAGGCATTTCACTATTCCGTAGTAAGCATATATCATGGAGATATGTATTTGTCACCGTTCATATATGAGAATGCTCAAATCCATACAGATGATTTTAAAGTTGATAATGGTTGGCTTTGGCTACCAGATGCGGATATATCTGACTATATTCTAAGAAAGAAAGATGAAGTTGTCGTATCTCAAATGGAAAATAGTGGAGATAAAGAATGTGGAAGCTGTAAGTACCTAAACATCTGCGCAAACAGAATGGTTCCTATGATAATGGATACAGTGTTTGATGGACGAAAGGAATGTATCCTAAATAAAGATGTTATTGCTTTATTTGATGATGAGGTTTACCATGGGAATAGTTACTAACAATAAAAGAGCCGCACAAGCCGACAAAGACTTTAATCTATCCTTCTCTGAAGGACATGAAATCAAAGTACAGTTCAATTGTGAAGTATTATCAGGATGTGAGTTTAAGTGTAAAGGTTGTTTTGTAAACAAACTTGGTTCGAACATGGGGTCTTACGATAGGCTAAACAATGCTATTGACTTATTCAATAATAATGGTTATAGAGTATCTACAATAAACATCGGACCTACTGATATATTTGGTAATAATAATGTTACAGAATTACTCAAAGACGAAACATTCCGTGAGTGTTTGAGTAAAGTAACAACCATACAATTCGTAACAACTTTAGAAAAGATTGACTATAATGTTATTGAAATGCTAAACAGCATTCCTAAAGTTGATGGTTTTATGTATGATGTGAATATAGCATTACAACCACCAGTAAATTGGAATGTACTTGAATACAAATTAAGCATATTAAATGATTTAAAGGATGATCTAAACTATTACATGGTCTACAATATGGGTAATGATGATGAGTACAATTCTAAGGTACTTGAGATGTCAAAGCTAGTTGAAGAAAGGTTTGATTCTATTCTTACACTAAACCCTTCTTTCTTTCGTGCGCCTAAAAGCAAGGTACAAAAACATCTTATTGAGAAATGGAAGAACTATGACTTCTCTGATGATCTTATGCCTAAGACATTCATTGACCAAGCACAGGGTGGTTCTTTGGAATTAAACTATACTTATTGTAATGAGCGTTTCTTTTGGACGCCATTTGTATATGATATTGCATTAATTGGCACAGACGAGTTTCAAGTCAAAGACGAAAATGATATTGAGTCTTGGACAGAAGCTAAATCAAATCAATTTATGGAACAATTAACCTATTCCAATGAAACGACCAACTGTGGCTCCTGTCCTAATATGATGACGTGTATCGATAAGGGTGTATTAAGTTATATGAAACATCACTCACTTACGGGTTGCACGTTTCCTGGTGTAATAACGACCTAAGAACGTCCTTGGGAATGAATCGTTAATCTTACCCCATTGTTCCAAGCTATCTACGAATATGTTTTTAAAAGTAACATCAACATCTTCCATTGGGTAAATCGCCATTAAGTCACTACCATAATTTAATCTTACTTCGTATGGTTCGTCTCTTAGAGGGAATAATAGGAATACGTTAATTGCATGTTGATCATAGAAATTAAGAACCCCTGGTGCTACAAGTATTCCATGCTTACGCAAATCTTCGCTGTAATGAAATTCACAGTTCATAAAGTCTACAGCTTTTTTGGTTTTTAAATACCAAGGAGCTTCTATTTTCATCACAGCATACCCTGGGTATAGATCATCACCATACTGCTTTTGTTCGTGCATACCAGTACCAACTTGGTGGGAATGTAGTGGGCTTGCCGATGAAACCTTTCCGTCAGGCATTACCTTAAAAATCATATCAGACCACAACTTCATTACAATAGCTTTTTGTATGTATTGGGTAATTCCAGGACAAGCTTTTACAGTAGGGGTTGGAACCATAATGCCAGACTTGGAGTTGTATACGGTGTACATCGTAGCCAAGTTTTTCCACCATGAAGGTTTTCTAACTTTAGATGTCCATTTAAAATTTGCAAATACGCTTTTATCGTAGGTGTACGCTTCAATCTCTAGTTTTTTTCTTCTCATAATCAAATCCTGTAATTAAGTTTTGTCCAGTTTTTTCCATATAATTGAACCACATTCTCATGATGCAGTCAGGCAAGTCTCGTTCTCTATTCTTCCAATCCCATTGGGTGTAACATCTAAAGCCACACTTGTTCCACCACTTACATGACAAACAACCGTTCTCATCCATATATGCTTGCATCATGCCAGCATTATCTTTTGGTTTGTATTCGGTGTTGAAATCACGTTGATCGTATCTATCCCATCTACAGTTTGATGTAGAGTTGTCGGGGAAGATGGTAACCTTATTTAGCGCCAAGCAATGCATATGATTTGAATCATTGTATATCAAATCTTTGATTGGGTTTATATCTGGGTAGTTATGGTATACGAATTTAAGGAACTCAAGATATTCACTATCTGAGGGGATCATATAATCAAAACCACGATCTGGGATGTAATCGTCAAAGTAAAAGTTGTCGAACTTCTCGTACAGATAGTGGAAGTATTCGTCATCGTCTGCCATAAACTTTTTGATTGACAAAGTAGTAGCAACCATGTTAATAGATGTAATGTAATCAGCGAAGTGTTCTATGTTTTTAGCATACGGACCTTTTGTAGGTCTCCCATCAAAGTCGTATGAGCAAATGATGTGAGATGGAATATCAGCCGCATTCAGATCGTCAAGCAACTTTTGAACTCTGTCTCGCTTACTAAACTGAAACGACGTAACCCATACTACCTTGAGAGTTTGTTTGTGTTCGTCAAATATCTTCTTAATCGCCACAAGGAAATCGTAGTATACAGGGTAAGCCCATTCTGATATGCGGTCTTGAAATAACTCACCACCAACCATGTTGATCTGAATGACGTCTACTCGACCTTTCATTTTAATAACATGTTCTTCAACTAAACCAAGCTTAGAGAATATACCTTCCCTCGACAAGCCGACAGTTGACTTCTTGTCGTGATGACAGAACGAACAGTTGAGGTGACAGTTTTCAAACAACGTCATCTCTATCTCTGCTATGTCTGGTCTTTTAGTTTCCAGCAGCGTTTTTGTTATTTCAAAGTCCAAATAACATTTCCTCTTTATAGTATTCGTAGATGTCAGGAACCATACCAAGCTTCTCGTTAAAGTCTAGCTGAGCAAGTATTTCATCATAGGTTTCTTTGTCTTGCCAATATGGCACAAAATGGGGATCGTTGTTGAATAGCAATTCTGGGTCATTAAGGGCATCGAAGAAAGGTTCTTTGAAGTCTCTATTGAGCCAATGGGCATAACATATCGCAACCACATATGATTTGGCTGGATAAATCCATTCGTCTACATACTCTTTGAAGTGTTGTAGTGCAAACTCAACAACAAGATCAGGTTGCCAATTAATCTCCACATCAGTCAGATCATCTTTAAATAAAGATGCTGTCAAATGATATGCGCTTTGCCTAGCTTTCCATTCTTTCATAATATTCCAACAATCCTTTATATCCATTACAACTATTAGTCAAATCTTTAACATATCGATAATGTTCTGTTAAACAATTACCATAATATTTACACGTTTTACATATTTCGCTTAGATTGTTCTCAGGTTCTTCCCTAGCCCACTTCTTGTATTCATAATATGTTTTGTATTCTTTGAAGTATTCCTTATCATATTTATCAAACTCAAGGACACCAAACTTACCAGATGGTGTGATATAGACGTGATCATTACTAAACGCATCATATTCTTTGTCTATACTTCTCCATATATTATCCATATTCTGGAAGTTGAACTTCTTTTCTGTCTTTGCTTCATCAAACTTAATGACGAAATCTTCAAAGTCTTTGTGCGTCACAGGGTGTGCGTTCGCTTGGTTAATTGAGTATGGTTTAATCTCTACCGACTTGACATTAGATACCATGTTCAATGTGAAGATCATAAACTCTACATCCATCTCTAACACCTTAGGACTAGCTAAGATCAGAACAGATAAGTCTTTATTAGCATTCATCATGTTGTTTAAAACATGTTGTTCTTTCTCCCTTGCACTAAAGTCATAAGATACAGATAATGTAATGTCATCATCTCGAAAGAAGTCTGGAAACGCAGAAAGGTTTGTGTTGATGTTTATATCACCTTTATACCGTTTCCTTATTTGTTCCTTTATAGCATAAAAGTAGTCTGGAGTCAATAGCCCAATCTCACCACCATATAGATCAACATGTCCAATAGGATCGTCTATCTGACCTAAAGAATGATCTAACCACAGAGGTGTTATCTTGTGCCTGTCGTTTAATTGTTCGGGCGTCAAGTAGCAAAAATCACAACTGAAGTTGCAATAGTATGTGGGGTTAATCGATAGATTCATCAACATAGGGCGTCACCATATCTGGACTCATTCCATTCGTAGCAAGTATTCTTGGAGCAAGTGTTTTCATTCTACGACAATGTTCTTCAACAGTGCCTTCTCTTTTCATATCACGTACAGTTTTCTTACAGCCATTGCATATATCAAACATAGGACATGTGTAACAAGCCATCTTCATTGTCTGTATATGAGGATCATTAGCCAAAGGCGTCTGCATCTCACCATTCATTTCTTCTTCAAAGTCAATAGGGTAATCCATATCATCTGCAAAAGAACCACAAGAATAGTAGTCGCCACCTGGGTTGAATGCACGAATACCACTGTCGCACAATCTGTTCTGTGGACAAGATGTTGAAAAGCCTTGAAGACGCTTCATCATCTGCTTTGTATTAAATTCGTATTCAGCTAAACCACGATCATATATCTCAAGATACGTTTCATAAATCTTACTTAACTGATAGGTACTGCCTTGAACGCCAGAAGCCATGGCATAATTCAACTTACACTCCACACCCATCTCTTTTGCTAACTCAACATTCTTAATAGCAAGGTGTGCGTTCTCATCTGTTATAACAGCAATGAAGTCAGGACGTTCACCAGTATGCTTTAGCATAGCATTGGACACCATCCAGAAATCTTTCTCAGTAAACTCAGACAAGTCACCTTTCAGTCTACCACCACCATATTGAAATGACGTAGCACAGCCAAAACGTTCGTTTTTAAATATAGGGAGCCACTTCTCTGGTCTCATTAAGAAAGGCCAAAGGTTAGATGTAAAGCTGATAGATGCTGGGTAATCATGCTCGTTAAGATGATCAATCAGTTCTTGGTAATACTCTGGCTTGACCATAAGCGGATCACCACCATTAACGATAATAGTATTCGTGTCTGGATATCGCTTAAGAAATTTATATATGTACTCCAAGTCCAGCAGCCCAACTTCATTGGGATCAATATCAGTTGACGAACAGAATGTACACTTAAAGTTACAAGCTTCAGTAGGTTTAATAATTAAATCCAACCTTTTTCTCCCGCTAGTTTTAGCATTAAGGTTTTAGGCGCTGGGCAAACATCTTCCATCCACTGCAACTGATGGCAATCGGAATGACAATAGATAAACACGGGACAGTCGTAACAACGTGGATCACGATCATGCGTCTCACACGAAATGATCTCCATGCGTTTAGGACTTTCTCGCACAGTCTTTGCTGGCATACTGATATCTCCATACCATTGAGTAGGTGCGGTATTAGGACAACCTGCTACAGTACCATCAGCATTGATAGTGTGTATCTTTTGTTCGCAATCCCTACAGAACGTACCATTAAAGAATTGACCCTTACTAAACTTATCATAAACAGAATTAAGAAAGTTATTCTCAATAGGATGATCTTTAGTTGTCTCGTGCATCTTCATCCAAAAAGCATCAAGTTCAGAGTTGTGTGGGAAAATTTCTGTATTGATTGTTGCATTGCCATCGTGTGTAAGGCGCTCATAACTAATAGTACCAATGCCTAGTGAATGCATATAATCTGCAATTTCGAGAGGTTCCATTGCAACAACATCTTTAGATACTGAGATGAAACACTGGATATAACAACCTTCTGCAACTAAACGCTTTACGTTATCTTCCCAAAGCTGTCTTTGTTTTTCGTTTGCAAAACGAATGTTGGGGTCCCATGATGTACCGATAGAACCAGAATCTAATACTTTAAGAAACTCAACACGTTCGTCAGTCAGCTTATACGTAAGATTTGTTGTAATGCCATGTGTACATTTATCACCCCAATGGTCTTTAGTGACGTTATAGAAATGCCACAAGTCTTTCATTGGCGCAAGCAGAGGCTCACCACCATGATACTCAAAGTGTATATGGTTTGATCCATCGTCTAGCTCGTTACACCACTTCGCTGTCTTGTCTGCATCAAAATAAATTTTGCGCCCATTAATACCAGAAGTAAAACAGTGAGCGCAGTTTAGATTACAAGTTTCAGTGGTCTTAACGTATACGATTAAGTGTTTCTGTGTCGTGAATGCCATGTGATAACATCAATGCCTTTTCATAATTTAACGCTCTATGCGGTGTTCCTGATGGTATTAAAACCGTGTCGCCCTTTTTTAACACAACCTCTTTACCATCAACTTCCATAACTTTCTTACCAGCAAGACATTCTATTAATACGTCTACAGGGTCGGTGTGAACATCAAATGATGCACCATTCTCTTGATTGTAAAAAGCATGGACAGTTCCCTTGACAAACAGTAAGGTTTCTATTTGCTCGACTTTCATAGTTCTACTCTCAGACAACAACCTAGCTACAGTCCCAACATATGAGATGAAGTCAGTTTGTTCTATGTAGTGTTGATTGCCATCATCGTCTATATAAGAAACGTCGTGGTTATCAAAGCACTCTTCTGTGAGTAAAAAGTTTTCAAAATCAATAAATGTCATTGTTACCCGTTCATACTGTATTGTTATTTATACTACCATATTTAGCCTAAAATGTCAACTGTAAGATTTGTTATAAATAATACCATATATCATGAGGAGATTGAATATGGAAATGACTCCACGTTGGCCTACTATGTTTGGTCAAGGAAAATTTGAAGTTGAAGGATTATTTGAATACCTATTTGCAAACTACGACTTGAACGATCCAGTCGGTGATGTAGATGGGGGTAATATTTTTAATGACACTTCCGAAATGATGGACAAATTTAGGTCTGTTGTTCATACTAAATTTAACGAATACCTTACAAACACAATCGGCAAGACCATTGAAGACTTTGGTGATCACGAAATGAAGGCGTGGATTACTGGTCATGGTAAGGATTACAGTATGACAATCCATAATCATTCTGGGGCGCATATATCGGCAGTATTTTACGTTTTAGCTGAAGACAAATATTCTGGTGGTTCTATTGTATTCACTGATCCAAGAGCAAATGCAAACCGTGGATACGATACTTCGTTTGAGAAACTATTTGCACAACACGAACACATACCAGAAACTGGGGATTATCTGATATTTCCTTCTTTTAATTACCACCATGTAAATCCTTACTATTCTGAGTTTAGGATATGCATACCAGTTGATTTATATTTGTATAGTAACAAAGACGTATAAATAGAGTAATAACGCAACATAAAACGTGTTAACGCACAAAAATAGTAAAACTAGGAGAAGAAGAAATGGCTTTTACATATACATACACTGTTCGTAACCTCAAGGTTAAGGATGAAGTAAACAACGAAGGCGAGACACTAACAAATGCTGTTGTACAGACATATTGGGATATTGTTGGTACTGATGAGAATGGCAACAGTGGTCAATTCACAGGTGCTACACCATTCAGTGCGGCTACTGTGCCTGCTGGTTCGTTTACAGCTTTTGAAGACCTTGAAGAAGCAACAGTAATCGGTTGGATTACAAACGTAATCAATAGCGATGCAGGTTATAAAGCGCATATCGATACACAAATTCAAAAAGAGATCGATAGAGATATTGCTGTAGAGAAATCTGGCGAAGAGT
>JAAHTG010001271.1_pt2 | contig 14305 bp, 12 predicted proteins | sample 6116081 | NCBI WGS metagenome assembly JAAHTG01 (sample SAMN13939989, study PRJNA603662) | sponge metagenome | isolation source: marine sponge | host: Mycale hentscheli | place: New Zealand | collected 2005 | reverse complement strand
ACGGACGCTAACTGCGATCGGCGAATTCGAGCGATCCGGCGGCACGCAAAGCGTCAGCGATTATCTGGCCGATGTCGAAACGCTGGATGCGGAGGATGATGAGCTTCAGGGCCTCAATGAGTTCACGGTCGGCAAGAAGGTCCAGATCAGTCTCGGAGACATGGACCTACCGTCTTGGAAACATGATCTTCAGGCCGATCTTGTTCTAATCGACGATCTGGTCGCTTCGATGGATAAGGTCCGGCCTGAGGACGATGCCAAGCTTCAGCACTTGCAAGACGTTATTACCCGTAAAGTTGGCGCGCCAATTAACCCGGGCAACAAGAAAGTGCTCATCTTTACGGCGTTCGCGGACACGGCAAATTACCTCTTTGCAAACCTCGCCCCTTTCGCGAAGGACCTCGGGCTGCACACCGGGAAGGTGACTGGCTCGGATTCACCGAAGTCCACACTCAAGAAGAGTTATGACTTCCAGGGCGTCTTGACGCTGTTTTCGCCCCGCTCGAAGGAAAAAGAAATTATCCTGCCGGACGAGCCAGCAGAGATCGACATTCTGATTGGCACGGACTGTATCTCCGAAGGCCAGAACCTTCAGGACTGCGACTATCTGATCAACTACGATATCCACTGGAACCCGGTGCGCATCATCCAGCGATACGGTCGTATTGACCGCATCGGCTCACCGAATTCGCAGATTCAGCTGGTAAACTATTGGCCCGACATTTCACTCGACGAATACATCAACCTCAAGGAGCGTGTGGAAAACCGGATGGTAATCGCCGACATGGTGGGCACTGGTGACGACAACGTCCTGACAGCGAAGAGTGGCGACATTGCCTACCGCAAGGACCAGCTCAAACGCCTGCAGGAAGAGGTCATCGATCTTGAAGACGTCAAGACGGGTGTATCGATCACCGACCTTGGCCTGAACGACTTCCGAATGGATCTGCTGAACTACGCCAAGCAGCACGGCGAGCTCGACAACCTGCCGAACGGCATGCATGCCGTGGTACCGGCGCAGGCCCAAATGGGGCTTCGTCCCGGCGTAATCTTCGCGTTGAAAAACATCCACGATACCGTGAACATCAACCAGCAGAACCGGCTCCACCCATTCTATCTGGTCTACATCGCCGACGACGGCGAAATCATCGCTGACCATACCGAGGTCAAGCGCCTGCTCGACTTGATCCGGAGTAGCTCCAAGGGCCGTGGGGTCCCTGTCCCCGACGTCTGCCGCACGTTCAACGAACGCACCGAGGACGGCCGCAAGATGGAGCATTATTCCGGTCTGCTAAGCGCCGCGATCCGCTCCATGATCGAGGTGAAAGAAGAAAAGGATCTCGACAGCCTGTTCAGCGGCGGCCGCACGACCGCGCTGACCCACACCATCGCCGGGCTTGATGACTTCGAGCTGATCGGCTTCCTGGTTATCGAGGACAGTGTCGCATGACGGGCTTCTTCGACTATCCCAAAAGCGCTTCGTTTGGGCGGGTTCTGCCCAAGAACAAGATTTACGAGCACGCAGGCGCGAACACCACCCTCAAGGATCTGTTCGTGCGTGAGGTCGATCAGATCGTCTGGCGCTACAAACTAGCGCCGGAAACGATCAACCTGAGCGCTACCAAATCGGTGGCCGAAATTCAGGTCTTCGACATCTCGCTGAAAACCGGCAAGCTGGACGAGGTCGTTCTGCGCGCCATCGACAAGGCCATTCCTTTCCCGCTGATCTTCGAGCTGAGCCATGGCGGCAAACGCAGGGCCATGGCGGCCTACAAACGGCCGAGCGAGGCTGGCAGCGCGAAGTGGGTGATCAGCGAGTATTTCGCCACCGAATGGGTGGCCGACACCGCCACCAGGTCGCCCCTGCCGGTCGCGCTCAACCTAGTTGGGCTCTATGACGCGCTTCTGTCCGGCTTGATGCCACAACAGGTTCAGTCCGCACCCGGACAGGAAGCAGAAGACATTCAAGCCCGCGTCGACCGGATGGCGGCGATCCGCGCCAAGACGCGAGACGTCGAGCGGATCAAAGCGCGGCTGGGGCGCGAGAAGCAATTCAACAAGCGCGTGGCAATCAATGCAGAGCTACGCGCGGCGAAATTGGAATTGGAACGACTCACCGGGGCGAAGGCCCCGATGACCGAACCGAGTGAATAAGAGGATGACGAGCATGGAAAAAATGAAACTGCACAGCCCCGACCTGAGCCAGGACAACATCGCCAAGATCCGAGATCTGTTTCCCGACTGCGTGACAGAGGCTGCCGACGAGAATGGCAAGCTACGGCTTGCATTGGACTTCGATCAGCTACGGCAGGAACTGAGCGATCATATCGTCGAGGGAGGCCAGGAGCGTTATCGTTTGGATTGGCCCGGGAAGCGAGAGGCACAAACTGTTGCGAATGCGCCAATTGCAAAAACACTGCGACCGGTTCGCAGCGAAAGTGTAGATTTTGACACGACAAAAAACCTATTCATTGAAGGTGACAACCTTGACGCATTGAAGCTGCTGCAGGAAACCTACTTAGGCAAGGTAAAGCTGATCTATATTGACCCCCCCTACAACACAGGACACGACTTCATATATCAAGACAACTTTGCTGAAGGCAGTGAAGAGTATCTGAAGAGATCAAATCAGAGATCTGATGACGGGGAAAACCTCGTCGCAAATTCAGAAGCTAACGGTCGCTTCCACTCCGATTGGCTATCAATGATTTACCCAAGGTTGAAACTTGCCAAAAATCTACTCCGCGACGACGGAGCGATCTTTATAAGTATTGATGACGGGGAGCAGGCTAACCTCAAACGCCTTTGCGATCAGATTTTTGGCAAAAAGAATTTCAAAGCGAATCTGTCATGGCAAAAACGATACACGAGAAGCAATAATACCGTAGATTTTACGACTGTCGTTGAGCACATTTTAGTCTATGCAAAATCAGACGAATTTGTGGTCAATCTACTGCCAAGAACTGCGGAGGCTGACGCCCGATACACAAACCCGGATGGAGATCCGAGGGGGGTATGGAAGGGCGCTTCATTTCTGAATCCTGCAAGCCCTGCTGAACGTCCAAACCTTTGCTATCCAATCGTCAATCCAAAAACGGGCAGTGTAGCAAACCCAACCACAAGCGCTTGGCGACGCTCCGAAGAAGAGTTTAACCGCCTTCAGGAAGGCGGATACTTATACTGGGGCGCTGACGGCACTCAATCGGTCCCGTCTATCAAGATGTTTCTTTCAGAGGCACGTGGTCTAACGCCAATTAATTTATGGGATCACCAGTACGCCGGAAACACTGACGATGGAACGCGCGACTTCACAGGCGTTCTTGGGGGGAAGTACTTCAACAACCCAAAACCTATCAAGTTAATACAAAGAGTGATCGAACATGCATGCGATCCAGATTCCATTATTTTGGACTTTTTTGCGGGATCTGGAACGACAGCGCATGCGATTCTTGAACTGAACGCAGCTGTTGGCAGCAACCATCAATTTATATTGGTTCAGCTTCCCGAAGGTACCGCAGAAAACTCTTCGGCGTACAAAGCAGGTTTTGCAACAATAGCGGAAATTTCAAAGGAGCGTATCCGTCGTGCTGGCTCGAAAGTCTTGGACGGCGATTGCGCAGATGGCTGGCAAAGAGATGTTGGCTTCAGGCTATTGAAGATAGATACGTCTAACATTCAGAATATCCACTATAGCCCCAACGAACTCAAGCAGGCTGACCTGCTTACCGCCGTTGACAACATCAAACCGGACCGCACGGCCGAAGACCTGCTCTTCCAGGTCCTGGTGGACTGGGGTGTCGACCTGACGCTTCCCATCCGCCGCGAGACCGTCCAGGGCAAGTCCGTGTTCTTTGTCGACGACAACGCACTGATCGCTTGTTTTGATACTGGCATCACCGAGGAGCTGGTGAAGGAACTGGCCGGGCATGAACCGCTGCGGGTCGTGGGCCGCGACAACGGCTTCGTCTCGGATGCTGTGAAAATCAACGTCGAACAGATCTTCCGCCATCTCTCCCCCAGCACCGACGTCAAGACGATTTAACCAAGAAGATTGAGAGTGTGCAAAGCCACACGACACCACCCCAAACAAGCGGCGATAAGCCCCCAGGCGCTTCCCAAACGGCTTTGACACGATTCAGAAGTACGAGAAGAACACGACACCAAACGAAGTGCATGACGAGCAAGAACACCAAAACAGAAAGCGACCCGATGAATATAGATTTCTTTAAAGACGCGACCGACGTAGTGCTTGAAGTCGAAGTAAACCCTGATGCTGCAGGTCGGTTTGAGTCACGATATCGAGCCCTAACTGGTTCGAACCCTAATCTCGGGGAGGGTTACCAGCATCAACCGAACAAATGGGGTCTAGAAGTTCGGGTGTATTTCAATAGCGAGGTGGATATGTCCGATGAGTTCACCTCTATTGACGTCTACGTTGAGCAAGGTGACCGGCCATATCGCAAGCGCTGGGTCTATAGACTGAACGACCGTGAATTTTTTTGGTCGCTCGTTGAGGCCGGATATCGACTTGGCGAAAACTAATACTCTGACAACGTAAGGCGAACCGAGGGTGAAAACGTGACGATAAAGAAACTTGAAATGAAAACCCCTGAACTGTCACGGGACATCAAAGCTCAACTTGCTAAGTTACTGCCGGAACTTGTGACGGAAGTGAGGAACGAGGCTGGCGAACTTGAGCAAGTCATTGATTTTGAACTATTGAAGCAGACCCTTGATGGACAAGCTACAGAGGGTATGCGTGAGCGGTACCATCTAAACTGGCCTGGGAAAGCAGCCGCACTCATTGAAGCCAATACATCCTTGGAAAAAACCGTTCGTCCATCCGAAGCCGATAGTCTGCATTTCCAGAGCACCAAGAACTTGTTCATCGAAGGAGACAACCTAGACGGGCTTAAGCTGATCCGCGAGAGCTACCTGGGGAAAGTTGATATGATTTATATTGACCCCCCCTACAACACAGGAAGTGACCTAATTTACAACGATCGATACAAGTTGGGCGCGGACGAATATCTCGAAAAATCGGGGCAAATTGATGGAATGGGGGGTAAGCTGGTAGCGAACTCTCAAACCAACGGTCGCTTTCATTCTGACTGGCTGTCGATGATGTATCCTCGGCTACGAATAGCCCGCCAACTCCTGTCTGAACTTGGGCTCATTTTTATTTCAATCGATGACAATGAGCGCGCTAACCTACAGAAGCTTTGCGAAGAGGTCTTTGGGGCCAGCAATTTTTTGGGTTGTTTTGTTTGGAAGCGTCGTAGCGGCGCCATGGATGCTGTGACAAACCTCAGTGAAGATCATGAGTACGTTTTGGTCTACTCGAAGTCGCAGGCCACCCTCAAAGGTGTTGAGAGAACATTTGAAAAGTATAAAAACCCAGACAACGACCCTCGGGGCCCCTGGATCTCAGATAACCTCAGCGCGGGAAAACCGGGGGGCGACACATATTATCCGATAACGGACCCAGACACCGGGAACGAGTTTCTTCCTCCGAAGGGAAGATACTGGCCCTATAGCCGTCAAACTATGGCACAAAAAGTTTCTGAAGGCCGTGTCATATTTCCTAAAGGCCCGACTGGCACTCCAATGCTAAAGCGCTTTGCGTCTGAGGCAATGAAACCCACAATACCGGTATCGTCTTGGATTGAACGCCCCACTGGCGGCGGTGGGCAAAGTACAATCGTTTCTCCAATGAATAGTTCTGCAACGACGGCGTTGAAAAACCTTTTCGGAGGTAAGCTGTTTTCATTTCCCAAGCCAGTCGAGTTAGTAAGAGCGCTCATTGAACAAGGAGCAGGGAAAGACGCACTAATTTTGGACTTTTTTGCGGGCTCGGGAACTACTGCTCAAGCAGTTTTCGAATGCAATGCAGCTGACGGTGGGAACCGTCAGTGCATTCTGATTCAGTTGCCCGAGGCAATCGATGAAGAATCAGATGCATTTAAAGATGGTTACGAGACCATTGCGGACTTTTCCAAAGAACGCATACGCAGAGCTGGTGCCATGGTCCTTGAAGGTGAATGTCATTCCGGCTGGAACAAGGACGTAGGCTTTCGCGTCCTGAAGATCGACACGTCAAACATGCGGGACGTCTATTATCGTCCTGACGACGTCAAACAGGCCGACCTGCTCACCGCCGTCGACAACGTCAAACCGGACCGAACGGCTGAAGACTTGCTCTTCCAGGTGCTGGTGGACTGGGGCGTCGACCTGACGCTTCCCATCCAGCGCGAGACCGTGCAGGGCAAGACCGTGTTCCTTGTCGACTACAACGCGCTGGTCGCTTGTTTTGACACTGGCATCACCGAGGATCTGGTGAAGGAGCTGGCCGGGCACGAACCGCTGCGCGTCGTGTTCCGCGACAACGGCTTCGTCTCGGATGCGGTGAAGATCAACGTCGAACAGATCTTTCGTCAAATTTCTGTCACGACAGAAGTAAAGGCGATCTAAATGCCAATAATCACGGAAATTCGACATGTCGTTAAGCCTGAACGTTATTGGATCTTTGTAGACGGCCAATATTGTACGAGCGTAAGAGCTAGAACTTTTCCAGCGCTAGCACTTGCGGTTGGGCAGGAGATTTCTTGCGATGAGGTCATCGATCTCGAGAAGTTTCATTGGAAGCATAAATATGGCGAGCAAGCATGGGAGAAGGAGAAAGTTCGAATTGATCGTGTGACGAACATTATCGAAACAAAATTTCCTAGACTCAAAGTGTCTGTTGTCGGTTTTGGGGCTGATTCGAACGCATTCTTGGCAGAACATCCAGATGAGTCTGGAAAGCCCGATCTTTTGATAGAGGGGCGAGACTCCGGTCGAAAATACTGCATGCTTGAGGTGTCGGGCACGGAAATTATGCGCGGCGATAGCTATTGGGTGCGTCCAGACAAATTAAGTTACGCGCAGAAACACCCAACAGAGGATGTGTGGGTCTGCCTTCATTACAGCCAGCCATCTGAAAAGCTCGTTTTCATTAGACCAAAACCAGAAACCGAATACAGGCCGTCTGAGAAGGAAATAAGAGGCTCAATCGAGCATTATGTTGAATTTTCAGAACATTCAGACGAGCACAAGAATGCCGATGACTTCTTCGACTACTTGCTTTCGAAGAGAGATCTAAAATGAGGGAGATTTCGGAAAGATGAAGCTCAAATTTAAAGTCCAACCCTATCAGACAAGCGCTGTCGATTCTGTTGTGGACTGTTTTGCCGGACAGCCGATGGCCAGTGGCGTCAACTATCGGATCGACCCGGGCCGTAAGGCACAGACCAGCGCGTTCGAGGAAGGCTTCAAGAATGCCGATATCGCGCTGAGTGAGGCACAGGTGCTGGCGAACATCCAGGATGTGCAGCGCCGCCAGAACCTACCGTTCAGCCAAAGCCTCACCGACTTCACCGTAGTTAACGGGCGTGGCGAGCGAACACCGGCGCCAACGACCTACACCCGCGACGCGCTAGCCGCGAGCCGCTACCACCTCGACGTCGAGATGGAAACCGGGACCGGCAAGACCTATTGCTACATCAAGACCATCTTCGAGATGAACAAGCGCTTCGGCTGGTCGAAGTTCATCATCATGGTGCCCAGCATCGCCATCCGCGAAGGCGTCTACAAATCGCTTCAGATCACAGCCGACCATTTCACCGAAAGCTACGGCAAGAAGGCGCGGTTCTTCATCTACAACTCAAAGCGTCTGCATGAGCTGGAAAGCTTCTCGTCGGACGCTGGCATCAACGTAATGGTCATCAACATTCAGGCCTTTGCCGCCCGTGGTGCGGACAACCGTCGCATCTACGACGAGCTTGACGACTTCCAGTCCCGCCGCCCCATCGACGTGATCGCCAGCAACCGGCCGATCCTGATCTTGGACGAGCCGCAAAAGATGCAAGGAAACGCGACGATGGAAGCGTTACCAAAGTTCAAGCCGCTGATGGTCCTACGCTATTCGGCAACCCACAAAACCCAGCACAACCGGATCCACCGCTTGGACGCCTTGGACGCCTACAACCAGAAGCTTGTGAAGAAGATCGCCGTACGCGGCATTCAAACGCGCGGTCTGGCCGGAACTAATGCCTACCTTTACCTTGAGGGGATCGACATCTCGAAGAAGGCGCCGGTCGCCCGGATCGAAATGGAAGTGAAGCTGAAAACCGGCGAAATCAAACGGCAACTTCGGCGGCTGGAATTTCGCGACGACCTGTTCACGCTTTCCGGGGAGCTGGATCAGTACAAAGGCTTTACGATCTCTCAGATCGACTACAATCACGACACGGTGGAATTCACCAACGGCGAGGTTCTGACGGCTGGCGAGGCTACGGGTGACGTTTCAGAGCGCGACATCCGTCGGATCCAGATCCGCGAGACGATCAAGGCGCATTTCGACAAAGAAAAGCAGCTCTTCGCTCAGGGGATCAAGGTCCTTTCGCTATTTTTCATTGATGAGGTGGTTAAGTACCGCGATTACGGTCAGCCGGACGAAAATGGAGAGTACGCCCGAGTCTTTGAAGAGGAATACGAGCTTATGAAGGACGAGTATCTTTCAGAGTTGGCAATCGACAACGAGGCCTACCGAAAGTATCTCGCGGCGATTGACGTAATGAAGACCCACAACGGCTATTTCTCAATCGACAAAAAAACTAAAAAGTTGAAAAATCCCGCAGTCGGTGCGCGGGCCGTCGATTCAGATGATGTCGACGCCTATGATCTCATCCTGAAGGACAAGGAGAGCTTGCTAAGCCTTCCCGGTCCAGCCGACAGCGCCGATCAACGGGCAAAAAGAGAGGTTCGCTTCATTTTCTCTCACTCTGCGCTGCGGGAGGGGTGGGACAACCCCAATGTCTTTGTCATGTGCATGTTGAAGCATAGCGACAATACGATTTCTCGACGCCAGGAAGTGGGGCGGGGTTTGCGGCTATCCGTAAACCAGCATGGTGACAGAATGGACCACCCGGCGGTGGTTCATGACATCAATGTTCTTACGGTGGTCGCGAGCGAAAGCTACAAGGACTTCGTGGGCGGGCTGCAAAAGGAAATTTCGGAGACATTGTCATCGCGGCCCCGGCAGGCCACCGAAGCCTACTTTACAGGCAAGACCATCACCACCGATGCGGGCCCAATTGAAATCACGGCTGCAATGGCGAAGCAGGTCTACCGGTATCTCGTTAAGAATGATTACACGGACAACGCTGATCAAATTTCTGAAGACTATTACAAGGCCAAGGAAGCAGGCACGCTGGTCGAGTTGCCAGATGAACTTAAGCCGCATGCCGAGCAGATATTCCAGCTTATTGACAGTGTGTTCAGCGATGCACAACTGCCTAAAGTCGACGACGGGCGAAAACCAAAGACGAACCCGCTCAATGCCAACTTCGATAAGAAGGAATTCCAGGAGCTCTGGTCTCGGATCAATCGGAAAGCAGTCTATCGCGTGGACTTCGACTCAGCTGAGTTAGTTCGAAAATGTGTCAGCGCCCTCGACAGCCAGCTCCGCGTAACACCACTTCAGTATACCGTTCAAGCAGGCGTTCAGACGGATGGGATTACCGACGACCAGTTGAAGGCTGGCGACGGTTTCAAGGTCACCGCGACTTCCACCCAACATGGTGGCTCGGTGTACTCACGAGTGAAATATGACTTGGTTGGCAAGATCGCAGAGAACTCCCAGCTCACGCGTCAGTCGACTGCCTCAATCCTTTCAGGCTTAGAGGCAAGTATCTTCGCTCAGTTTCAGCAGAATCCAGAGCACTTTATCGCAGAGGCATCGCGGATTATTGCCGAGCAGAAGGCGACGATGATTATCGAGCGTCTGAGCTATGACGAGGTCGCTGACTGCTACGACGTCGACATCTTCACCGCCAATCAGAGCGGTCAAGATTTCTCGCGCGCAAGCGCCAAGCTGAAGAACCACGTCTACGATTATGTTGTGACGGACTCCGATGTCGAAAAGCGTTTTGTAGCAGACTTGGACACCAGCTCAGAAGTGGTCGTATACGCCAAGCTTCCTCGCGGTTTCCTCATTCCGACGCCAGTTGGAGATTATAACCCGGATTGGGCGATCTCTTTCAAGGATAGGGGCGTGAAACATATCTATTTCGTGGCTGAAACCAAGGGTTCCATGTCGACGATGAAATTGCGCGAGATTGAGAAGACTAAGATCGAGTGCGCCAGGAAATTCTTTGAAGAAATCAGTCAGAAAATTTCACATGACAAAGTGAAATACGAGGTCGTCACTGATTACGCAAAGTTGATGGATATCGTCGGTCGTGCGGCGTGATGAAACCCCGCTCGATCAACATATTCCTCCTCGACGGCGATCCGAACGGCATTCGGGTAGCGCAAATCTCGATGTCAACGATCCAGGCGATCGCCTTCCGCCGCAACCAGCTGCGCCGGGTTCGCGAGGCTTTTCCCGAGATTGAGCGGCCAGGCGTCTATATTCTGATCGGCACCGATGACAATCAGGCTGATCAGCAGCTCGCCTATATCGGTGAGTCTGAGGGAATCGGTGGTAGGCTATCCACTCACAACTCGAATGAAAGCGGGCGAGATGCCAAGGGTTTTTGGACAGACACGGTTGTCTTGATAAGCAAAGATGAGAACCTTACCAAGAGCCATGCACGCTACGTAGAAGCATGCTTGATCCGCAGCGCTGGGAGCAATCCCCGCTGGACCCTGCCCAATACTAGAATGCCGTCCAACGATGCTGGGAAGTTACCGCTTCCTGATCGCGCAGCCATGGACGAATTTGTCGATCAGACAAAAACACTGGTCGGCGCTCTCGGCTGGGATGTGTTTCGCGAGATGCGTGGGCGTGCACCGCAAATGATACCACTAGAACAGGACATGCTGCAGCCTGAGCCGTGCGAAAGCCCAAAGTTCTTTTTCCGTGGCGAAGGATTTTCGGCAGAAATGGTGGTCGGCCCGTCTGGGGATTTCATCGTTCAAGCGGGGTCGAAAGCACGGCTTCGAACCACATCCACAATCCCCAGAGGAACCACTACTTTGCGCTCCACCCTGCTTGAAAAGGGCGTGTTGCGTGAAGACGGGAAATTTCTCCTCTTTAACAGCAACTACAGCTTCTCATCGGTTTCAGCCGCCGCTGCAGCAGTGATCGGAGCAAGCGCGAACGGCCGAATTCTTTGGAAGCTGCCCGACGGATCAACCTATGCGGATTGGGAGTCGGGTCTGAGCGAAGTCGGTGCTACCGGGCCGCCAAAATAAGAATTACACGCGTTCGCGATCGGCAGCCCCATCACAAAGTTTGAGGTCAAGCGCGTCAGTGCTAACGCCTTGATCCCCTTGCAGAAAGCTTACAAGTTGGCAAGGAAGCACTATTTGAACGTGTTCTTTGCACTTAATGTGCCGACCAACTGCACACCCGCGCCTGCTCCCGCATGACAGCGTAATCCCCCATCATCTCGACGAGGGCCGATCCATCAGGCAGCAGCGCTAACTCCTCGGCCGCCTGCGCCTCGAGCTCCCTGCTGTATTCCACTACCGGCGGACATGCTGCCAAGCCGGTCGCTTTAAAATCCGCCGTCGCGCAGCCGGTCAACCAGCTCGTCCCGATCACGAGGATGGCGAGCCGCCGCTTCCAGCATCTGGCGTTGGACAACATAGGCCTTCTCCGTGGTTTCGAGACGTTCCGCCATGCGACCGACGCGCTCGCCGGAGCGCCGGATTGACAGCATGAACAGGACTATTGCGACGGCGATGGCGCCGTAGCGTAAAGCGGCCCGCGCCGATGGGCTGGCCGCGATCCCGCCGAGAATGGTGGTGATCATCGCTGCCCCCGCTTCCAATCATCGAGGCGGGCGTAGATCGTGACAGCAATGCCAACGAGCGCCACCACGATGAACACCCAGCGCAACGTGTCCAGATATGGCACCAGTGGCAGGACGGCGAACTGGGTCTCGGATAGGACGCTCTGTGCGACTTCGACCCCCGCCGCGCCCAGCGTCGCCACCCCGGCCGCTCCGCCACCTTTCATCGTACGGCTTTCAGCCAGAACCTCGCGCGCGGGCGGCGTGTCCTCGGCGAATGCGGTCGCCCGGACCGGGAAGCGCTCGCCCCATTGGCGCGCCGGGCCGAGATCAACATGGATGAAACCCGAGCGCGGATAGAAGCCAAACCCAAGGAACCCCACTGCTCGTGCCGCGGCCTCGAATGCAACGGGATCGTGGTTTGACATGGCGATGTCGAAGGCCGCGCCGTCCATGTGCTTCGAGCGGGTTGCGCCGCCGACGGCGCGGTTGTGTTCAGGACTGCGATAGGCGGAGCGGACGATCAGCGGTTTACCCAGCCGGTCGCGCAACACCTGCAACTTGTCGAGCGCAGGTTCGTTGATCAGCAGCTTGCCGGTGCCGCGGCAGGCGATTTCGGCGGGCGAGAAGTTGGTCCAGCGCCAGGCTCTATCCGGCACGTCGCGCCAATGTTCGTAAAATGTCGTGGTCATAGTGTCCTCCAGAAACGAAAAATCTGCCACAAGGGCGGGTTGGTTGGGTCGACGGATTGGGATGGAGCGCAGCTACGGAGTCCCGCCGAAAATTTTCAGCTTGATGGCGATGCCCGCGAGGAGTGCCAGCATCACGCCAGTGGTGATCATGCGGACTGCCGTCTGCATCGCGGTGCGGCGCACCAGCCTGATGCAGTCGAGCAAGGATCGCAGGTCCCGGATGTCGAGCGCTGCCTCTTCACCATCAAGGCCGACATCGGCGAGCGCGCGTTTGGCGCCTTTCTCGGCAGCACGTGCCAGCATGGCCTCGAACTCGGCATCGGGCATGCGGACAAAGCCCTGATCAGATCGGGGTGGTGTCATCAGAACCTCCTTCCGCCGCTCAGCCGACCTTGCAGCCCCAGAAGGACGTATGGTCAGCCGCGAAGTACCCATCCTGCGCGCGGAAATATCCCTGCAGTTCGACAGTATCGCCAGCCGACAGCGGCACCATGGTCTGGAGCCAGATCGCGGTGGCCAGCGAAACATGGGTGGCGGAGATTTCGCCGAATGAGCCCCGGATTTCCGTGGCACCGTTCAGCACAAACCGACCGCGCATGCGGGCTGAAGTGCTGGAATTGACCTTGTAGAGCAGCGTCGCACCAAAGAGGTAGGTCCCGTCCACCGGCGCGGTGAAGAGGTTAGTCCCGGCATCAAACGCGCCCTGATCATTGTAGTCGGTGTTGTTCAGGCCGATTTTTGTCCAGGTGCCGACGCCGACATAGTTGTCGTAGTTGGTCCAGGCCTTGAAGCGCGGCAGCTGGGGCTGGTCAACGATGCCATTCGCGTTGTCGATGCTCAGACCATCGAAGAAGGTGCTGCCGTCGGCGGAGACCGCGAGGCGGAACCTGTCCGAGCCGAACAGCCCCACCAGCGCCTTCGTCACGAAATTGGTCTGGAGCGTCAGGCCGAGGTCGTCGCCCGCCGCCTCCTTGTTCATGGTGTAGAACAGATCACCGGTTCCACCTTCGGCCACGGTCTTTGCGGTCCATAGCGCGGCGTTCAGCTTGGCCGAGAACGGGTTGGCGGCATCGGCGGTCGTGCCCAGTCCCAGTAGTGAGAGGTTCTGCAGGGACGCAGGCGTGGTGCCAATCCACCCTGCGCCATCGTAGACCAGCAGCAGGCCCTCATCCTCAACCCAGGCGCACCAGCCAGTCCGGGGCGACAGGCGCAGCCATGCACCATCGGTGAACAGTGCAACGTTCAGGTCCCAGCCCGCCCAATCGCCCGTGCCGCCGCTGGCCACGATATAGCGGTCGCCGTCGGCGGGGCTTCCGGGCGGCGCGGTCAGGTCCCGGTCGAGGACGGAGAGCTGCACGAGCCCGTCGAGCAGCCGCAGCGCCTCGTTGTGGGTGACATGCTTCTGGGCCTGCGCCGCCAGCATGTATGGGAGCAGCAGGTTGGTCGTGGTGTCGGACATAGCGACCCTCAGAGTTGGAGCGTGACGGTTTTGGCCGCACCCCGCCCGATCAGGGCGGAGAGCTGGAAGATGCGGATATCGAGCGTGTCGCCGGGCGCGAGCAGCGCGCCCCAATCGGCCGTCTGCTGGGCGGCCGTGTAGATCGCGCTGGTCGTGGAGGCGGTCAGCACCCGCTTCACCGTGGCAACATCGAGGATTTCGACCTCGTAGGCTTCGACTTCCTCGACCAGGGGCACCTCCACCGCGCCCCAGCTGTCGGCCGCAAGGGCCCTGGACCGCCGCGTCCAGCGGATTGTCAGATCGCCGGGAACGCGTGGCTCGCGCCATGGCTGTTCGACATGGGCGACGGAGAACGGCCGCAGTCCGGCACCCTC